>Ga0209581_1001550_pt1 | contig 26077 bp, 14 predicted proteins | sample Coa_R2_FD_187160 | JGI IMG/M metagenome (GOLD analysis project Ga0209581, IMG submission 187160) | Surface soil microbial communities from Centralia Pennsylvania, which are recovering from an underground coalmine fire - Coalmine... | ecosystem: Environmental > Terrestrial > Soil > Unclassified ...
CTAAGCCTCTTGGCTCGTCACTCGTCACCCGCCGCTTCAGAAAGGGGTGAACGATGAAGACGTTGTGGCAGGACTTGAGGTTCGGCGTCCGGGTGCTGTCAAAAAGCCCCGGCTTCACGGCGGTCGCGATTCTGGTGACGGCGCTCGGAGTGGGCGCGAACACGGCCATCTTCTCGGTCGTCAACGCGGTGCTGCTCCGGCCTCTGCCCTTCGAGCATTCGGAGCAACTCGTGCAGGCGATGCGCCTCAACGTCAGGAAGGGCACGACCTCTTCGGCACACTCGTTCCCCGACTTCGCCGACATGCGCGCGCAGGCGGACGCCTTTGAATCGTTCGCGGCCTACACGGACGCGGACGCGGCCCTGACGGGGACGGGCGCGCCCGAACGCGTCAACGGCGTCAACGCTTCAGCCGACCTCTTCAAAGTCCTCCGCGTCAACCCGCAGCGCGGTCGCCTTTTCGCGCCCGACGACGAGCAGCCGGGCGGCGCTCCCGTCGTCGTCATCACCGACGGCGCGTGGCGGCGGCGCTTCGGCGCAGACCCGCAGGTCGTGGGCCGGCAGGTCACGCTCGACGGCAAGGCGAAGACGATCGTCGGCGTGCTGCCCGCCGACTTTCAGTTCCCGTTCATCAACACCACGCCGGAGTATTTCGCGCCGCTCGACCCGAAGGGCGACATGGAGAAGCAGCGCGGCGCGAACTTCCTCGACGAGCTGGGGCGACTCAAAGACGGCGTCACCGCGGCGCAGGCCGAGGCGCAGTTGCGCGCCGTCGCCGCGGGGCTTGAGAAGCAGTACCCGGACGACGACGAGGGGCGGAGCATGAGCCTCGTCTCGGCGCAGGAGCAGTTGGTCGGCAACCTTCGCACGACGCTGCTCGTCCTGCTCGGCGCGGTCGGCTTCGTGCTGCTGGTCGCGTGCGCCAACGTCGCCAACCTGCAACTCGCGCGGGCTTCGGGGCGCGGGCGCGAGATGGCGATCCGCACGGCGCTCGGCGCGGGCCGCTGGCGCATCGTCCGCCAACTCGTCACCGAGAGTCTTCTGCTCGCGCTCGCGGGCGGCGCGCTCGGACTCGTGCTGGCCGTGTGGGGCGTCGCGCTCATCTCTTCGCTCGTCCCGGCGGACGTGCCGCGCTTCAAGGAGGCCGGACTTGACCCGTCGGTTCTCGCCTTCACGCTCGCGGCGTCGGTTCTGACCGGCGTCGCCTTCGGCATCGCGCCCGCGCTGCAAGCGTCGCGCGTTGACCTCGGCGAGTCGCTCAAAGAAGGCGGGCGCGGCGCGACCGCCGGGCGCGCGCGCAGCCGCGTGCGCTCGCTGCTCATCGTTTCCGAAGTCGCGCTCTCGGTCGTGCTGCTGGTCGGCGCGGGGCTGCTCGTGCGCAGCTTCGTCAACCTGCGGAACACGAACCCCGGCTTCGACCCGCGCGGCGTGCTCGCCGCCTCGGTCTCGCTCCCCGAACTTAAATACTCGAAGGACGAACAGCTCAGACAGTTCTACGGGCAGGCGCTCGAACGCATCAGGGCCGTGCCGGGCGTCGAGTCGGTCGGCGCGATCATGCCTCTGCCGCTCAGCGACAACGGCATCAACGTCACCTTCACCGTCGAGGGCCAGCCCGACCCCGGCCCCGGCGCGCGCCCCATCGCCGGAGCGCGCGTCGTCACGCCGGACTACCTGCGCGTGATGAACATCCCCGTCCTGCGCGGTCGCGGCTTCGACGAACACGACGGCGCGAGCGCGCCGCAGGTTCTGCTCGTCAACGAGACGCTGGCGCGGCAACTCTTTCCCGGCGAAGACCCGATTGGAAAACGACTCGACGTTGGACTCAACAACGTCAAGGGCGAGGTCGTCGGCGTCGTCCGAGACGTGCGTAGCCGCGGGCTTGAGAAGGAGGCCGGACTCGAATTCTACGTGCCCTACGAGCAGGTACCCTTCGACTCGATGCAGCTCGTCGTCCGCGCGAAGGGCGGCGACCCCGCGGCGCTCGCCCCCGCGGTGCGCGCGGCGGTGCAGGAGATTGACAAGGACGTGCCGCTCTACCAGGTGCAGCCGATGGGCCAACTCGTCGCCGACTCGGTCGCGCGCCAGCGCTTCTCGATGACGCTGCTCGCGGCCTTCGCCGGACTCGCGATGGTGCTCGCGGCGGTCGGCATCTTCTCGGTGATGAGCTTCCTCGTCGCGCAGCGCACGCACGAGATCGGCGTGAGAGTCGCGCTCGGCGCGCAGGGGCGCGACATCCTCTCGATGGTCGTGCGCTACGGCATGACGCTCGCGCTCGCGGGCGTCGCCGCGGGACTCGTCGGCGCTTTCGCGCTGACGCGGCTGATGTCGGGACTGCTCTACAACGTCTCGCCGACAGACCCCGCGACCTTCGCCGTCATCTCGGCGCTTCTCCTGCTCGTCGCCTTCGCGGCCTGCCTCGTGCCGGCGCGGCGCGCGACGAAGGTCGATCCGATGGTGGCGCTTCGTTACGAGTGATTGCGGATTGCGGAATGCGGATTAGAAGACAAAGCGCCTTTCATCAATCCGAAATCCGCAATCCGCAATCCGAATTCCGCAATCCAGTTGAGGTGAGGCGATGAACAGACTGCTTCAGGACGTGCGCCACGGACTGCGCGCGCTGGCGAAGAGGCCCGGCTTCACGGCGGTCGCCGTGTTGACACTGGCGCTCGGAGTGGGCGCGAACACGGCGATCTTCTCGGTCGTCAACGCGGTGTTGCTCCGGCCCCTGCCTTACCCCGAAGCCGAGCGGCTCGTCACGCTGCGCTCGCAGGAGTCTCTGCCCGACCTCGACGACATCAGGGCGCAGAGCAAGTCGTTCGAGGCGATGGGCGGCGCGGTGATGCAGGCGCAGGACTTCACGGGCCAGGCGGAGCCGTTGCAGGTTCAGGCCGCAATGGTCAACGCCGACTTGTTCAAGGCGCTCGGCGCGGAGCCGGCCTTCGGGCGGACGCTCTCGGCGGACGACGACCGCGCGGGCGGCGAGCGCGTCGTCGTGCTCAGCCACGGCTTCTGGCAAAGACACTTCGGCGGCGACCCGTCGGTCGTCGGCAGGACGATTCCGCTGAGCGGGCACGACTACACGATCATCGGCGTCATGCGCCCCGACTTCCAGATGCCGCTTGAGAACCCGGACGTTCTCGTCGCGCTGCGCGTGGCGAACCCCGTCGCGGCGGAGTTCCGCGGCGTCCACTTCCTGCGAACCTACCTGCGGCTCAAAGCCGGCGTCAGTCTCGCGCAGGCGCAGTCGGAGATTGACAACATCAACGGCTGGCTCGCACGGCAATACCCGGACGAGAACAAGGAGCGGCACAGGCGTCTCGTGCCGCTGCAAGAGCGCGTGGTCGGCGACGCGCGCCCCGCGCTGCTCATCCTCTTCGGCGCGGTGGCGCTGATGCTGCTCGTCGCGTGCGCGAACTTCTCAAGCCTTCTGCTCGCGCGCGCGGCTTCGCGCCGTCAGGAGTTGGCCGTGCGCGCGGCACTCGGCGCGGGCCGCGCGGAGTTGGTGCGGCAGGTCGTGATCGAAAGCCTGCTGCTGTCTCTTCTCGGCGGCGCGGTCGGCCTGATGCTGGCGGGTTGGGGGATTGACCTGCTGCTCGCGCTCAAGCCCGCGAGCCTCCCGCTCGTTGCGGGCGTCCGCGTTGACGCGAGCGTGCTCTCGTTCACGCTCGGCGTCTCCGTCCTGACGGGACTCGTCTTCGGCCTCGTGCCCGCGCTGAGCGCGTCGCGACTCGACGTGAACGAGGCGCTGAAGGAAGGCGGGCGCGGCGGCGCGGGCGTCGTCCGCCACCGCGTGCGGAGCCTCCTCGTCGTCACCGAGACGGCGCTCGCGCTCGTGCTTCTGGTCGGCGCGGGGCTGCTCGTCAAAGGCTTCTGGCGCTTGCGCTCGGTCGAGCCGGGCTTCGACCCGGAGAACCTTCTGACGATGCGCGTCGAGCTTCCCGAAGCGCGTTACGAGGAGATACCGAAGCAGACGCAGTTCCGGCGCGAACTGCTCGAACGTCTGAACTCGCTGCCCGGCGTCGAGGCCGCGATGGTCAGCGAGCTTCCCCTGAGCGGCGACCAGCTCACGCACAACTTCGTCATCGAGGGGCGTCCCGCCCTCGCGCCCGGCGACGAACCCGAACTGAACGTCCGCAGCGTCGGCGGCGATTACTTCCGCACGATGCGCGTCCCCGTCATTCAAGGGCGCGACCTCGGCCCGCAGGACAGGGACGGAGCGCCCACGGTCGGCGTCGTCAACGAGAGCTTCGCGCGTGAATACTTCGCGGGCGCGAGTCCCGTCGGCGCGCGCATCAGGTGGGCGCGCGGTGAGAATCCGCAGTGGATGGAGATCGTCGGCGTCGTCGGCGATGTCAAACAGTTCGGGCTGAACCAGCCGGAGGAGCCGGCCTTCTACTACTCCTACATGCAATCGGATCAGCCCTGGAAGCGCTGGATGTATCTGGTCGTGCGCAGCAAGTCGGACGAGGCCGCGCTAGTCAGGCAGGTGAAGGGTGAAATCTGGGCGATTGACAGGCTGCTCCCCGTCACGAGGGTCGAGCCGATGGCCGGGGTGATGTCCGCATCCGTCGCCGGGCAGAGGTTCAACATGACGCTGATGAGCATCTTCGCGCTGACCGCGCTGCTCCTCGCGATGGTCGGCATCTACGGCGTGATCGCCTTCGCCGTCACGCAGCGCACGCACGAGTTCGGCATCCGCATCGCGCTCGGCGCGCGCGCGTCGGACGTGACCGCCCTCGTCCTCGGACAGGGGTTGAGGCTGGCGCTCGTCGGCGTGTGCATTGGCCTCGCCGGCGCGTTCGCCGTCACGCGCCTGATGACGAGCCTTCTGTTCGGCGTCAGCGCGACCGACCCCGCGACCTTCTTCCTGGTCGCCGCGCTGCTGACTCTGGTCGCGCTGCTCGCGAGCTACGTCCCGGCGCGCAGGGCGATGAAGGTTGACCCGATGGCGGCGCTCCGGTGCGAGTAGAAAAGCGCGCGTCGGTTCGGGAGGCGGTTTGAAGAGCCGCGCGGCGAAATTGTAGCTCGTGATTTGCCGTCCCGTTTTTCAAAGGAGGCGCATTGATGAGATCGGTCTTACAGGATTTACGCTACGGCGCGCGGACGTTGTTGAAGAGTCCGGGCTTCACTCTGGTGGCCGTCATCGTACTGGCGCTCGGCGTCGGCGCGAACAGCGCGATCTTCTCGGTCGTCAACTCCGTCCTGCTCAGCCCGCTGCCTTACAAAGAACCCGACCGCCTCGTCATCGCGTGGGAGACGAACCCGCAGCTTCTGGACGACTACCTCAAGACCCACAACGAGGCCGCGCCCGCGAACTTCTACGACTGGCAGGCGCAGAGCAACGTCTTCGAGAACCTCGCGGCCTTCCGCTGGGGCACCTTCAACCTGACGGACGGCGACAACCCCGAACAGGTCATGGGCAACGCGGTCACGCCCAACATGTTCGCGACGCTCGGAGTCCGCCCGCTCATCGGCAGAGACTTTCTGCCCGAAGAGGGCGAGGCTGGCAAAGACGACGAGGTGATTCTGAGCTACGGCCTCTGGCAGCGGCGCTTCGGCGCAGACCCGAACGTCCTGAACCGGAAGGTCGGCGTCAACGGCCAACCCTACACGGTCGTCGGCGTCATGCCGCGGGAGTTCGAGTTCCCGCGCGCCGAGTCCGAGTTGTGGACGCCGCTCGCGCCCCCCGCCGGCGTGAAGGCGAACCGCACCTCGCACTTCCTCTACACGCGGGCGCGGCTTAAAGACGGCGTGAGCATCAGCCAGGCGCAGGCCGAGATGAACACCATCGCCGCGCGCCTCCAGCAGCAGTACCCCGACTCGAACAACCAGCGCGGAATCAGAATCGCGTCGCTCCCTTCGGAGAGCGTCGAGATGATCAGGCCCGCGCTGCTGATCCTGCTCGCCGCGGTCGGCTTCGTGCTTTTGATCGCGTGCGCGAACGTCGCCAACTTGATGCTCGCGCGCGCGACCGCGCGGCAGAAGGAGATCGCCATCCGCACGGCGCTCGGCGCGGGACGGTGGCGCATCGTCCGCCAACTCCTCACCGAGAGCGTGCTCATCTCCTTCGTCGGCGGCGCGTTCGGCCTGCTTCTGGCGCAGTGGGGCGTTGACCTCCTGCTCGCGAGCATGCCGCGCCAGTTCGCGCTCGGCATTCCGGGCTGGAACAGGATCGGACTCGACTACCGCGTGCTCGCCTTCACGCTCGTCGTCTCGCTCGCGACCGGCATCCTCTTCGGACTCTTCCCGGCGTGGCAGGCGTCGAAGTCCGAGCTGAACGAAACGCTCAAGGAGGGCGGCAGGAGTTCGGCCACGGGGCGCGGTCGCTACCGCAGCGCGCTGATCGTCTCGGAGGTGACGCTGGCGCTCGTGCTGCTCGTCGGCGCGGGGCTGATGATTCGCAGCATCACGCGGCTGATGGACGTGAACCCCGGCTTCGACCCGCAGAACCTCGTCACGCTGCACCTCTCGCTGCCGAAGTCGCAGTACGCGAAGACCCAGCAGGTGACGAACTTCTACAACGAGCTGACGCGCCGCGTCGCGGGCCTGCCCGGCGTCGAGTCGGTCGCCACCATTGACATGATGCCGATGGGCGGGAGCGGCGGCACGGTGAGCTTCGCCATCGAAGGCAAGCCCGCGCCGCCGAAGGGCCAGTACCCGGAGGCCAACTCGCGCACGGCCAGCCCCGGCTACTTCAAGACGATGCACATCCCTTTGCTCGAAGGGCGCGAGTTCGCCGAGCACGACACGCCCGACAGCCCGCTCGTCGTCATCATCAACGAGACCTTCGCGCGCAAATACTGGCCGGGCGAAGACCCCATCGGCAAACACGTGCTCGACCCGGAGAACAGGTTCCCGCCCGCCGAGGTCGTCGGCGTCGTCGGCGACATCAAGCACTGGGGACTCGACGACAAGGCGCAGGAGTACCTCTACACCTCCTCGACGCAGACGCCCGACAACTCCATGTTCGTCGTCGTGCGGACGGCGTCTGACCCCGCGGGCGTGAGCGCGTCCGTCCGCAACGAAGTCCGCGCGCTCGACCGCGCGCTCCCCGTTTACGACATCAAGCCGATGGCTCAGCGCATCGTCGAGTCAACGTCCTCGCGCCGCCTCGTCATGTTCCTGCTCGGCGTCTTCGCCGCGGTCGCGCTCGCGCTGGCGTCGGTCGGCATCTACGGCGTGATGGCTTACACGGTCACGCAGCGCACGCACGAGATCGGCGTCCGCATGGCCCTCGGCGCGGGCCGCGGCGACATACTCCGAATGGTCGTCGGGCAGGGGATGTTCCTGGCGCTCGCGGGCGTCGCGCTCGGACTGCTCCTGTCGTTCGCCGTCACGCGTTTCATGTCGAGCCTTCTGTTCGGCGTCGGCGCGAACGACCCCGCGACGCTCGCCGCCGTCTCGCTCACGCTCGCGCTCATCGCGCTGCTCGCCTGCCTGATTCCGGCGCGCCGCGCGATGAGAGTTGACCCGATGGTCGCGCTCCGCTACGAGTGATCGAATGATGCGCGCGGAGTGAGGAACGAGAAGGCCGTTCTTCAATTCATCACTCCGCGTCAGTCGCTTCCGTCGAGGTGAGATGTTGAGGACACTGATTCAGGACGTGCGATACGGACTCCGCTTGCTCGTGAAGGGCAAAGGCTTCGCCGCCGTCGCCGTCGCCACGCTGGCGCTCGGCATCGGGGCGAACACTGCGATCTTCAGCGTCGTGTACGCGGTCTTGCTGCGGCCACTCCCTTTCCCCGAACAGGAGCGGCTGGTCGTCGCGTGGAAGAAAGACCTGACGACCGGCAACCCTCTGGTCGAGCTTTCCCTCCCGGAAGTCCGCGACTGGCAGGCGCGGAGTCAGAGCTTCACGAGCATGGCCGCGATGCCGACGACCGTGTACGGCTACGGCTACGTGTTGACGGGGCGCGGCGATCCGGTGCAACTCGAAAGCGCGAAAGTGACGGGGCGATTCTTCTCCGTCCTGGGCGCGCGCGCCGCGCTCGGTCGCGTACTCGACGAGGCGGACGACCGCGTGAACGGCCCGAACGTCGTCGTCTTGAGCGACGGCCTCTGGCGCGGGCATTTCGACGCAGACCCCGGCGTCGTCGGGCGCACTGTTACGCTGAATCAGACCGGCTTCACGGTCGTCGGCGTGATGCCCGCCGGTTTCACTTTCCCGCAGGGCGTTGACCTCTGGGTGCCGCTTCAGGCGACGATGAATCCGCGCGGCCTCGAAAATCGAGGCGCGGTCTATTTGCAGGCCGTCGGTCGGCTCAAGCCGGGCGTCACGCCCGCGCAGGCCGAGGCCGAGTTGAACACGATCATCGCGGGACTCGCCAAACAGTTCCCCGAAACACAGGCCGAAGGCGAGCGCGTGGTGCTGACGCCGCTGACCGATTACGTTTTCGGCGACGCGAAGCCCGCGCTGTGGGCGCTCTTCGCGGCGACGGCCCTGCTCCTGCTCGTGGCCGCGGCGAACGTCGCCAACCTTTCGCTGGCCCGCGCCACGTCGCGCCGCAGGGAACTCGCCGTCCGCGTGGCGCTGGGCGCGAGCCGCGGGCGCGTCGCACTTCAACTCTTCGTCGAAAGTCTTTTGCTCGCGGCCTGCGGAGGGGCCGCGGGCGTGTTGCTGGCCTACTGGCTGGTTGACTTGCTCGTCGCCGTCGCGCCCGGCGACATCCCGCGACTGGAAGACGTGCGGCTGAGCGGCGCGGCGCTGCTCGCCAGCATGGTTTGCACGCTCGCCTCCGCCCTTATCTTCGGACTCCTGCCCGCCGTGTCGTCCACGCGCTTCAACCTCAACGAGGCGCTCACGGAAGCCGGCGGCAAGCTCACGGGAGCGCGCGCGGGGACGCGTCTGCGCCGGGCTTTGGTCGTGAGCGAGATCGCGCTGACGCTCGTCCTTCTCGCGGGCGCGTCGCTCATCCTGCGGAGCTTCGTCAACCTGAGCCGCGTGCCGCTCGGCTTCGACCCGCACAATGTTTTGACGATGCGGTTGCACCTGACGGGCGCGAAGTACGGCACGGTCGAGGCGCGGCGCGAATTCTTCCGCCAACTCGTCGAGCGCGTCGAGGCGCAGCCCGGTGTGGTCGCGGCCAGCGGCGTCCTCACGCGACCGCTCGAAGGCGCGGTCGGCTGGGATCAGGAGTTTGCCGCCGAGGGGCAGACGCCCGACGAAGCGCGCAAGAATCCGAACGCCAACTACGAGACCGTCAACCCGCACTACTTCCACACCTTCGGCATCCCGCTCAAGGCCGGGCGCGAGTTCGGGGAGCAGGACAAACAGGGCGGCGAGCCGGTCGTCGTCGTGAGCGAGACTCTGGCCGCGCGCTTCTTCGGCTCCGCGGAGCGCGCCGTCGGCAAGCGGCTCAAGCTCGGCCCGAGTGACGCGGACGGGCCGTGGCGTCTGATCGTCGGAGTCGCGGGCGACGTGCGTTACCGCGAGCTGCAAGGCACGAGGCTCGACGTTTACGTCCCGCACGCGCAGAGCACGCCCAGCCTCAACCACTTCGCCGTGCGGACGACTTTGGACAAGGCGGGCGCGCTCGCGCTCGTGCGCCGCGAGGTGTCGGCGCTCGACCCGCAACAGGCCGTGAGCGGCGTCGCGACGATGGACGAGATCGTCGCGCTCAGACTTTCGCGCCCGCGCTTCAGCGCCGCGCTTCTGAACTGGCTGGCGTTGGCGGCGACTCTGCTCGCCGCGGTCGGAATCTTCGGCGTGATGGCGTTCGCGGTCGCCGCGCGCACGCGCGAACTCGGCCTGCGCGTCGCGCTGGGCGCACAGCCCGCCGACATGGTGAAGCTCGTGCTCGGGCAGGGCATGAGGACGGCGGGCCTCGGCGTGCTCATCGGGGTTGCGGGCGCGGTAGTCCTGACGCGCTGGCTGGCGAGCCTTCTGTACGGCGTGAGCGCGACCGACCCGCCGACCTTCGTCGGCACCGCCGCGTTGATGGCGTGCGTGGCGCTCCTCGCCTGCTACCTGCCCGCGCGCCGCGCGGCGAAGGTTGATCCGATGGTCGCGCTCAGGCACGAGTGACGCGAGACGAAAAAGATTTTGGTTAACGAAGCGGCGCGCGCGCCTTCAGGCGACGCGCGCCGCCGGAAGCAAAACCGTGCATCGGCCCGTATCCTGTCTTTCGCATTTCGCCCGGAGGTGTTTATGAATAAGCTGGCCCAGGACGTGCGCTATGGTTTCCGAATGCTTCTGAAGAAGCCGGGGTTCACGGCGGTCGCGGTGCTGGCGCTCGCGCTCGGAGTGGGCGCGAACACCGCCATCTTCTCGGTCGTCAACGGCGTGCTGTTGAGGCCGCTGCCTTACAAAGACCCGGACCGGCTCGTGCGGCTCGGCGAGTGGAGCCAGCAGGTGCCGGGAATGTCCATCTCGTACCCGGACTTTCTCGACTGGCGCGAGCAGAACCACGTCTTCGACGGGCTGGCCGCGACGCAGTTCGACAGCTACAACCTGACGGGCGTGGACGAGCCGGAGCGCTTGCAGGGCCGCAACGTCTCGGCCAACTTCTTCGACCTGCTCGGCGTGACGCCCGCCTTGGGTCGCTCGTTCACGCCGGACGAAGACCGGCCCGGGGCGGGGCGCGCCTGCGTCATCAGCTACGGACTCTGGCAGCGACGCTTCGGCGGCGACCGCAAGGTCGTCGGCGCGCAGTTGGCGCTGAACGGCAAGCCTTACACCGTCGTCGGCGTACTTCCGCAGGACTACCGCTTCGGCACGCAGACCGACGTGTTCGCGCCCATCGGCCTGCGCGGCGACGAGGAGGTGATTAAGGATCGCGACAACCACCCCGGCATCTACGCCGTCGCGCGGCTCAAAGACGGCGTCGGCTTCGGGCAGGCCGAGGCCGAGATGAAGACCATCGCCGAGCGGCTCGCCCAAAGCTACCCGAAGACGAACGGCGGCCACAGCATCACGATGGTGCCGCTGCGCGAATACTTCGTCGGCGACGTGCGAACGTCTCTGCTCGTGCTGCTCGGCGCGGTCGGGTTCGTCCTGCTCATCGCGTGCGCCAACGTCGCCAACCTTTTGCTCGCGCGCGCCGCGTCGCGCTCGCGCGAGATCGCCATCCGCACGGCGCTCGGCGCGGGACGCCTGCGCATCATCCGCCAACTCCTCACCGAGAGCGTGCTGCTCGCCGCGCTGGGCGGCGGCACGGGACTGCTGCTCGCGGCGTGGGGCGTTGACGTGCTCAGGCGCGCGAGCCTCGACGTGATTCCGACGACCGCCGACATCGGACTCGACCGCACGGTCTTCTTCTTCACCGCCTCGGTGTCGCTTCTGACGGGGCTGCTCTTCGGACTCGCGCCGGCGCTCTCCGCGTCGAAGGCCGACCTGAACGAGTCGCTTAAAGAAGGCGGGCGCACGGGCACGGCAGGCGCGGCGCGCAACCGCGTGCGCTCGCTCCTGGTCGTCGCCGAGGTCGCGCTCTCGCTCATGCTGCTCGTCGGCGCGGGACTCCTGATCCGAAGCTTCCTTTCCCTGCGCGGGACGGAGACGGGCTTCGACGCGCGGAAGGTTCTCACGATGCAGCTCTCCCACAAGTCGGGCAAGGACGAGGGGCGCAAGGTCTCGAACTTTCTCTCGCAGGTCGAGCAGAAGGTGAAGGCGCTGCCGGGCGTCGAGTCGGTCGCGCTGTCGAACGGCGTGCCGCTGCTCGGCGCGTCGGAGACGGGCGTCCGCGTCGAGGGCCGCCCGCCCGCCGAGCCGGGCCGCAACCAGATGACGGTGGCCTACTGGACGACGCCCGACTTCCTCAAGACGATGGGCATACGCCTCGTGCGCGGTCGCTACTTCGACGAGCACGACACGCAGGACTCGCCCCCGGTCGCCGTCGTTGACGAGGAGTTCGCGCGCGCGGTCTTCCCCGGCGAAGACCCCATCGGCAAGTACCTCGCCGGCTTGCCCGAAGAGGGCATCCCGCACACGGAGATCGTCGGCGTCGTCTCGCACGTGAAGAACTACGGACTCGACGCCCCCGGCCCCGTGCAGCCCGAACGCTACACGCCGATCTATCAAGTGCCGGAGAAGTTCATGCCGCTGGTCGGCGGCAACGTCACGCTCGTCGTGCGCACGACGGGCGCCGACCCGGCGGCGATGACCGACGCGGTGCGCCGCGCCGTCGAGGAGGTTGACCCGAACCAGCCGGTCTTCAACGTGCAGACGATGGGGCAGGTGCTTTCCGATTCCATCGCGTCGCAGCGGCTCTCGATGATGCTCTTGAGCCTGTTCGGCGCGCTGGCGATGACGCTCGCGGCGGTCGGCATCTACGGCGTGATGAGCTACGCGGTCGCCCAGCGCACGCACGAGATCGGCATCCGCATGGCCCTGGGCGCGCGCGGGCGCGACGTTCTGCGGATGGTCGTCGGGCACGGCATGGCGCTCGCGCTCGCGGGCGTCGGCGTCGGACTCGTCGGGGCGCTCGCGCTCTCGCGCGTCGTCAAGAGCCTGCTCTTCGGCGTCACCGCGACCGACCCCGTCACCTTCGTCGGCGTGCCGCTCGTCCTGCTCCTGGTCGCGCTGCTCTCGACCTTCATCCCCGCGCGCCGCGCGACGAAGGTTGACCCGATGGTGGCACTACGTTACGAGTGATTGCGGAATTCGGATTGCGGATTGCGGATTAGAAGACAAAGCGCCTTCCATCAATCCACATTCCGCAATCCGCAATCCGCAATCGAAATGAGGTGAGCTATGGAGACGCTCTGGCAGGACGTTCGCTACGGCTTTCGGATGCTGCTGAAGAAGCCGGGCTTCACGGCGGTCGCCGTCGTCGCGCTCGCCCTGGGGATCGGCGCGAACACGGCCATCTTCTCCGTGGTCAACGCGGTGCTGCTGAGGCCGCTGCCCTTCAAAGACCCGGAGCGCGTGGTGATGGTCTGGCTCAAGGGCGCGGAGGCCGCGGGCGGCGACCGCGTGCCGATGTCGCTCTCGGACTTCCTCGACTGGCGCGCGCAGACGCACACGTTCGAGCGCGTCGCCTTCTTCCACTCCGACGCCTTCAACTACGCGGGCGGCGACACGCCCGAAGAGGTCAACGGCGCGCTCACGTCCGCCGACTTCTTCAACGTCTTCGGCGCGCGGGCCGAGTTGGGGCGCACGTTCCTGCCCGAAGAGGAGAAGCCGGGCGCATCTCGCGTCGTCGTCGTCAGCCACGGCTTCTGGCAGCGCCGGCTCGGCGCAGACCCCCGCGCCGTCGGGCGCGAGATCACGCTCGACAGCAACCGCTACACGGTCGTCGGCGTGATGCCCGCCGGCTTCGACTTCCCGAATGAGGAGAATGAAGTGTGGGCGGCCTACCAGATCGAGCCGCCCACGCGGCGCGGGAATAGCTGGCTGCGAGGCGTCGCGCGCCTCCGCGAAGGCGTGACCATCCAGCAGGCGCGCGCCGAGTTGAACGCGCTGCCCGACCCCGCGAGGCCGAACCAGCCGCCTCAGGGCGGGCGCTTCACGGTGCTCGGCGTGAACGACTATCTCGTCGGCGACGTGCGACCGGCCCTGCTCACTTTGCTCGGCGCGGTGGCGCTCGTGCTCCTGATCGCCGCGGCCAACGTCGCCAACCTGATGCTGGCGCGCGCCGCCTCGCGCGAGAAGGAGGTCGCCGTCCGCACGGCCCTGGGCGCGTCGCGCGCGCGCATCGTCCGCCAACTGTTGACCGAAAGTCTCCTGCTCGCGCTGGCGGGCGGCGCGGCGGGGCTGCTCCTGGCCTTCTGGGGAGTCGAACTCCTGCCCGCCTTAAACCCCGGACAGATTCACCACATCCGGCAGACCACGCTCGACGCGCGCGTGCTCGCGTGGACTGCCGCCGTCTCGCTCCTGACCGGCCTCTTCTTCGGACTCGCGCCCGCGCTGCAAGCCTCGAAGGCGGGCTTGAACGAGACGCTCAAGGAGGGCGGGCGCGGCTCGACGGAGGGCGCGGGCCGTCGCCGCGTGCGCTCGGCGCTCGTCGTCGCCGAGATGGCTCTCTCTCTCATGCTGCTCGTCGGCGCGGGCCTCCTCGTCCGCAGCTTCATGAGCCTGCGGCGCGTTGACCCCGGCGTGAACCCTTCGCACGTCGTCACCATGCAGGTCCCTTTGCCGCGGACGAAGTACGGCGAGAATGAGCAGAGGCTCGGCCTGTACGAGCAACTGCTGGCGCGCGTCGAGGGCCTGCCGGGAGTGGAGTCCGCCGCGCTCGCTTCGAGCCTGCCGCCCGACGAGTCGGCGCTCTGGAACCCCTTCATCGTCGAGGGCCGACCGCCCCGACCGGACGGCGAGTTGCCGGTCGGCGACTTCATCCTCGTCACGCCCGAATACTTCCGCGCGATGGGCGTCCCCGTCCTGCGCGGTCGCGCCTTCAACGCCGCCGACCGCGAGGGCGCGCCGCGCGTCTGCGTCATCAACCAGACGCTCGCGCGCGAGTTCTTCCCCGGCGAAGACCCCGTGGGCCGTCGCCTCAAGCAGGGCGGCACAGACCGGCCCGACCTCCCGTTCATGGAGATCGTCGGCGTCGTCGGCGACGTGCGCTACGAGGGGCTGGACGCGAAGGTGGAGCCGGCTTACTACCTGCCGCTCGCGCAGAACGGCTGGGGCGACATGTCGCTCGTCGTGCGCTCGTCGTCCGCCGACGCGGCGGCCCTCGTCCCGGCAGTCCGCGGCGAGCTGCGCGCGCTCGACCCCGAGCTGCCGTTGGCGGGCGTGAGGACGATGGACGAAATGCTGACGAGGTCGGTCGCGGAGCCGCGCTTCCGCACGCTGCTGCTCGCCGTCTTCTCGGCCATGGCGCTGCTGCTCGCCGCCGTCGGCATCTACGGCGTGATGAGCTACACGGTGGCGCAGCGCACGCACGAGATCGGCGTGAGGATGGCGCTCGGCGCGCAAGTCGCCGACGTGCTGCGGCTCGTCGTCGGCCAGGGCATGAGGCTCGTCCTCTTCGGCGTCCTTCTCGGCCTCGCCGGGGCGCTGCTGCTCACGCGCCTGCTCGCGGGCCTGCTCTACGGCGTCTCGGCCACAGACCCTCTGACCTTCGTCTGCGTGCCGCTGCTGCTCGCCGCGGTCGCGACCGTGGCCTGCCTCGTGCCCGCGCGCCGCGCGACGAAGGTTGACCCGATGGTGGCGCTCAGGTACGAGTAGCCGAACGCCGCGGGCGGGTGACACGACCAAGTGGACAGGAGGAAAAGAATGATGAATGATGAATGCGGAACGATGAGTGATGAATGTTCAGGCTGCTTCTGCTTTCAATTCATCATTCCGCATTCACCATTTACTTTTACACCATGCCTCGAATACTGATCGCGGACGACCAGCCGGACGTGCTCGAAGCGCTGCGCCTGCTGCTGAAGGGCGAGGGCTACGAGACGGAGGCCGTGTCTTCGCCCGCCGCGGTGCTGCGCGCGCTTGAGTCGCGCGACTTCGACGCCGCGCTCGTTGACCTCAACTACGCGCGCGACACCACTTCGGGGCAGGAGGGGCTTGATCTTCTGTCGCGCATCAAGTCGCTCGACGGCGCGCCGCCCGTCGTCGTGATGACGGCGTGGGGCAGCGTCGAACTCGCGGTCGAGGCGATGCGGCGCGGCGCGCGCGACTTCATCCAGAAGCCGTGGGAGAACGAGCGGCTGCTGACGGTGCTGCGAAACCAGATCGAGCTGGGTCAGGCGCTCAGGCGCGGGCAGCGGCTCGAAGCCGAGAACCGAGTGCTGCGCGACGGCAAGGACGCGCCGACGCTCATCGCGGAATCCGAGGCGATGCGGCCCGTGCTGGAGATGGTCGCGCGCGTCGCGCCGTCGGACGCGAACGTACTCATCACGGGCGAAAACGGGACGGGCAAGGAGGTCGTCGCGCGCACGCTCCACGTCCTGAGCGCGCGCGCGCCGAAGCCGATGGTGACGGTCAACATGGGCGCTCTGAGCGAGGGACTCTTCGAGTCGGAGCTGTTCGGCCACGTCCGCGGCGCGTTCACCGACGCGAAGAGTGACCGCGTCGGGCGCTTCGAGCTGGCCGAGGGCGGCACGCTCCTGCTCGACGAGATCGCGAACGCGTCGCTTGCGCTTCAGGCGAAGCTGTTGCGCGTGCTTGAGACGGGCGAGTTCGAGCGGCTCGGCTCGTCGAAGACGCGGCGTGCGGACGTGCGCGTCATCTCGGCGACGAACGCAGAGCCGCGCGCCGAGGTCGAAGCGGGGCGCTTCCGTCAGGACTTGCTCTTCCGGCTCAACACGGTCGAGATTCACCTGCCGCCGCTGCGCGAGCGCGGGCGCGACATCCAACTCCTCGCCGAACACTTCCTGCGTCAGTACGCGCTGCGCTACCGGCGCGACCTCAAAGGGTTCGACGACGCCGCGCGCCGCGTGCTCGCCGAACATCCGTGGCCGGGGAACGTGCGCGAACTCGACCACGTCGTCGAGCGCGCCGTGCTGATGTCGCGCGGCGAAGAGGTGACTGCCGCCGACCTCGGACTGCGCGCGGGCGTCGCGGGCGCGGCGCTCCCGCGGCTCGAAGAGATGAGCCTCGAAGACGTGGAGCGCCTGCTGATACAGAAGGCGCTCGCGCGCTACGAAGGGAACGCCAACCGCGCCGCCGAGGCCCTCGGACTCAGCCGCAGCGCGCTCTACCGCCGCTTACAGAAGTACGGGCTTTAAGGGTCGGGCGACCCGTTCAGATTTCATCCGTCTCAGTTCTTCGATCACGATTCGGAGGGGCGAGCCTTGAAGGACGAGGAAAATTCAGTCGGAGCGCGCGGACTCTTCGGCGTCGAAGCCTGCGGCGGCGAAAGCTTCGAGGAGTTCGCCGCGGTCGTCGAAGTGCCGACCTGTCTCGCCGACTCGGCGGACTCAGCCGAGCCTGACGCGACGGAGCAGAGCCGCCTGTTCGACCTGCTCGGCAGAATCAACTACGTGATCCTGCGCGGCGAGGCGGTCTATCTACAGGCCGGCGGCGGGGTCTATAAAATTCAGTTCGGCCTCTACTGGCAGAGCGTGTTTACGGGCGCGCGCCACTGGGGCTTTCGCTGCGAGGAGGTCGGCCACAACGCCTGGGCCGACGGCCACACGATCACCGCGCGCGTCGAGCTGCCGCTCCACTACACGAAGCTCGGATGGGTCATCGAGGTCGAGTCGGCGCGCTGCCTCCTCTACGGCGACCTGCTCTCGGTCAACGGCGACCCGCTCGCCGACTCGCTCGTGTACCGGCGCGGCTGAAGCGCGCCGAGTCGCGGCTCGCGCCCGTCCGCGCCGCGCTCCATCGTCCATGTTTCAAGACCGACCGGATAAGCACTATGATGAAGAGGTGCGAGGCCGGGACGAAATAACGCGCGCGCGCGGCGCGAGGCAGAGGCCGCCGAGCGCGCCGCGCGAACGCTTCAGCCACGGGACGCGCGCGATGCTCGCGGCGCTCGCCGCGGGGCTGCCCGCCGTCGCCGTCTCGCTCATCCTCCTCATCGCGGGCGACTTCACGCCGAAGGTTCAGTGGACGTTCGGCGCGATCATCGTCTGCTGCTGGCTGGGATTCGCGGCGGCGCTGCGTGGGCGGGTGGTGCGACCGCTGCAAACGATCTCGAACCTGCTCGCCGCGCTGCGCGAGGGCGACTATTCGATACGCGCGCGCGGCGCGAGCCACTACGACGCGCTCGGCGAAGTCCTGGTCGAGGTCAACGCGCTCGGCGACACTCTGCGCGAGCAGCGCCTCGGCGCGCTCGAAGCGACGGCGCTGCTGCGCGCGGTCATGGGCGAGATTGACTCCTCCGTCTTCGCCTTCGACTCCGATGGCCGACTGCGGCTCGTCAACCGCGCGGGCGAGCTTCTGCTCGCGCAGCCCTCGGCTCGGCTGCTCGGTCGCCGCGCGGAAGAGCTGGGGCTTGAGCGATGTTTGGAGACGGGCGAGGGCGAGCGTCAGACCTTGCAAGCATCCTTCCCCGGCGGCGCGGGGCGCTGGGGCGTCGTCCGCAGCTCGTTCCGGCAGCACGGCACGCCGCACAGCCTGCTCGTCCTGACGAACTTGAGCCGCGCGCTGCGCGAGGAGGAGTTGAAGGCTTGGCAGCGCATCGTGCGCGTGCTGGGGCACGAGCTGAACAACTCGCTCGCGCCGATCAAGTCAATCGCCGGAAGCCTCGCGAGCCTCATCGAGCGCAGCCCGCGCGCCGACGACTGGGAGACGGACGCGCGGCGCGGACTCGACGTGATCTCTTCGCGCGCCGAAGCCCTGAGTCGCTTCATGGCCTCTTACGCGCGGCTCGCGCGCCTGCCGCCGCCGCGTCTCGGCGAGGTCGAGGTCGGCGCGCTCGTGCGCCGCGCGGCGAGCCTTGAGCCGAGGATGAAGGTCTGCGTCGAGGGCGGGCCGGACGTGCGCGTGCGCGCCGACGCAGACCAACTCGAACAGTTGCTCATCAACCTCCTGCGCAACGGCGTTGACGCCGCGCTCGAAACCGGAGGCGGCGTCGCCGCAGGCTGGCGCAGGAACGGCACGCACCTCGAAGTGTGGGTCGCGGACGAAGGCCACGGACTCGCCGACACCGCGAACCTCTTCGTCCCCTTCTTCACGACGAAGCAGGGCGGCACGGGCGTCGGCCTCGTCCTCAGTCGTCAAATTGCGGAGGCGCACGGCGGCACGCTGACGCTCGAAAACCGTGGCGACACCCACGGCGTCACGGCGCGGCTGCGACTGCCGCTTTAGTGTTCGCGGCGTTCGTGCCTGCCGCTTTGGCAACCGCGAGCGCGACTCCGCGACGTTTCGATGATTTACGTTCGCGGCGGTCTCGATTTCGGGACTCGCGCATCCCGAAAACGCTCGCGCGCCCGCGCCGCGACGGCGCTTCGGTCATTCACGCGCGCGAATTTTCCGCCGTCGTCGCTTCGGGTTTAGACTGCCGATGCTTCGCGCGCCGCTGGCACGCCGCTTCCATGAGTTCGCCGTGTAAGTCTATGCGCGCCGCTTGTCGAGGTGAACGATGATCAGTCTGAGGAACGTCGAAAAATTTTTCCAGACCGGGCCGACGAAGACTTACGTGCTGCGGCGCGTGAATCTGGACGTGCGTGAGGGCGAGTTCGTCTCGGTGATGGGGCCTTCGGGTTCGGGCAAGTCAACGCTTTTGCACGTCATCGGGATGCACGACAGCGCCTGGTCGGGCGAATACTTCTTCGGCGAAAGAGCCGTGCACAAGCTCAACAACAAAGAGCGCGCGGAGCTTCGGAACAGAAACATCGGCTTCGTCTTCCAGAGCTACCACCTGCTTGACCACCTGACGGTCGCGGAGAACCTGGAAGTCCCGCTCTCGTACCGCAACGTCAGCCGCAAGGAGCGCGAGAGCCTTGTCGCAGACATGCTCGACCGCTTCCAGATCGTCGGCAAGAAAGACCTCTTCCCCAACCAGCTCTCCGGCGGGCAGCAGCAGCTCGTCGGCGTCGCGCGCGCGCTCATCGCCAGCCCCAGACTCATCCTCGCCGACGAGCCGACGGGGAACCTGCATTCCGCGCAGGGTCGCGAGGTCATGGAACTCTTCAAGCGCCTGAACGACGAGGGCACGACCATCATACAGGTGACGCACTCCGAGCAGAACGCGGAGTTCGGCAACCGCGTCGTCAGACTCTCCGACGGCTGGGTCGAAAGCGACTGAGCCATCGTCCCCCGCCAACAAACTTTGCACACTCTCCAACTTTTACCCCGGCGGCCCGCGGTTCGGAACGCGAACGGAGAGCCGCGACAGGTCTCAAACCATCGGCTTTGAAGTTCAGCGGATGCGCGTCATCTGTCGCCAGAAGAAGCGACCGAGGCGGGAGAAGGCGTTGCGGTCTTTGGCGGCCTGTTGTTGCTCGGTCGAGAGGCCGAGCGCGGCGGCGAGCTGCGGGTCGGGCGGGGCGATGTCTTCGTCGCCGTGTTTTTCAGAAAGCCAGCGCGTGAAGGTTCGCGTGACGAGGCGGCGCTGCTGCAACTCCGACTCGGCGACGAAGGCCGCGCGCAGGTCTTCGAGTTCGGCGACTTCGAGTTTGTTCGCCTCGTAGTAACTCCGAAGCGCGCGGAAGAACTTCTCGTCGCCGAGCAGTTGGCGCAGCGCGACGATCATCAGCGCGCCCTTGCTGACGACGATGGCCGCGTACTGGAAGGAGTTGCGGTAGTCGCGCGAAGGCGAGTTTGCCGCGCGGTCTTCGCCGCCGAACGTGCGATAGACCTGATAGACGCCGCGCAGTTGGTCGTCCTGAATCTGTTTGGCGCGCTCCTCGCCGCGTGTGTCCTGAACGTAGAGCAGCGCAGACCACTGCGCGAGCGCTTCGTCGAGGACGGGTTCGCGCTGCGGGTCGCTCCCCACGGTCTCGCCCCACCACTGCTGCGCGACGCCCTGCGCCGAGGCGAACTCAAGACTGTCCTCGACGGACGAGCGCTGCTCGCGCACGAGTTCCGGCAGGGCGCGCATCGCGGGCGAGTCGAAGTCAACGTAGAAGGCGCTGGCGATGACGGCGAGTCCGGCGAACTCCGCGCTCCCGACCCCGGCGACGAGCGGCGCTTCCGTCACCGTCACCGTCTTCAACGGCAGCGGGCCGAAGCGCGCGTTGAATGTGTGCGCCGCGTCCGCCGCGTAAGTCAGCACGCGCCGCCCGACCTTCTCGTGCTCCGCGGCGAAGACCGAGCGCACGCGGATGCCGGAGATTTCGCGCTCCTCCATGCGAAGCGTGCGGCCCGCGACGAGCGCGAAGCCGCGCAGAGACTCGCCCTTGAATATGCGGCTGCTGTTCCTGCCGGACTCCGCGTTGAACGTCTCGTCGCACGAAGCGAACAGTTTGACCTCGCCGAGCGTGTTGACGGTCACGTCGTAGTCGGCAACGTCCGTGAAGAAGTTGTCGCCGACGCTCGGCTCGACCTTGCGCTGCCAGTCGCCGTCGGCCTCGCGCGCCGCGAGCACCGGATAAAAACTTCCCAAAAGCATCACGCCACGCGAGACCAGATTGCCGTCGCGCGCGCGCCGCACCTCGCGCGTGTCGCGCAGGGCAGCGCCGACCTGCTGGACGACGTGCGCGGGCAAGCTCGTCTCGTCCGGGTCAATTTCGGGGACGGTGCCTTTGAACGCGACCTCGAACTCGACGGACGCGCCCGGCGGCACCTGCTCGCGCAACTGCACGCGCAGCGTCGCGCCCTCGTCGTCCGCGCTCGTCGCGAGCGTCTGCCCCGCGGCGCGAACCTCCGTGACCTTGAGAGTCGGCTCGTCGGGCGCGGCGTCGGCGTTCGAGTTTTGCGGAGTGGAGCCTTGAATGTTAGGGCTTTGAGCGTTTGACCCTTGCGGGTTTGAGCCTTGCGGGTTCGCGCTTTGCGGGCTTGAGCCTTGCGCGCCCGCGCGCTCGTCGTCGGCCCTCATGTTCGGGTAGAGGTGGAAGTAAACGGCGGAGGCCGCGTCTTTGTCGCGGTTCGTCCAGCGCACGCGCTCCGTTCCCTTGTAGGTGCGCGCGTCGAAGTCGAGGTCGAGCGTGATGCGGTAGCGGTCGCGCTCGACCGCCTGACGTTTCGGCGCGGGCGTCTGTCGCGTGCGGGAACTGGCGGACGCGAGCGCGGCGCAGAGCGCGGCGGCGAGCAGGCACGCCGAGAGACGCGGACGACTCCCGCCGAACCTCGCGCTTACCAGCGCGCCGCGCTTCCCTTTCGACTGCCTCACTACTTACCGCCTGTTCCCGCCGTATGCCTTCAACGCCGCACGCCGCGCTCGGCCTCGGTGATCGTGACGGAGCGGATGCGGTCGCCGCGCGCGATGCGGTCAACCACGTCCATCCCCTGCACGACGCGACCGAAGACCGTGTAGCCGCCGTCGAGGTGCGGCTGCGGCGAGTGCGTGACGAACCACTGCGAGCCGCCCGTGTCCCTGCCCGAAAGCGCCATGCCGACCGCGCCGCGGTCGTAAGGAACCGTGTTGATCTCGTCGCGAATCTGGTAGCCGGGGCCGCCGTTCCCGTCGCCGCGCGGGTCGCCGCCCTGAATCACGAAGTTCGGCACGACGCGGTGAAACGCGATGCCGTCGAAGAAGTGACGCCGCGCGAGCTGCACGAAGTTGTCAACCGTGAGCGGCGCGTCCTCCGGCAGAAGCTCAATCGTGAAGACTCCCTTGTCGGTCGCGACCGCGGCGCGAACGACTTTTCCGATTCGCGCCGCCGCGCGCACGTAGTCCTCTCGATGGTTGAGCGTGTTGACGGTCTCGACTCTCCGCTCGGCGCTCGCCCCGCCCGCGCGCTCGCGCAGCACGTCCGCGGCGCGGCGGCGCACGAGGTAGTCGGTCGTCTCAAGCGCCTTCTGCAAAGCGCCGGTCGCCTCCGCGCCCTGCTGCTTGGCGAGCGCGCCGATGATCGAGAGCGCCGCGTCGTTCATCCCGTCCTGAAGCGCGACCGGCAGGGCGTCGGCGAGCGCGCGCGAGTTCTCCGCGTCGGGCGGAAGCTCCGAGAGAATGTCCGCGGCGGTCGCCCGCACGATCACGTCGGCGGCCTTGAGCTGCGCGCGCGCGACCGCGGCGAGGTCAATCGGCTTGAACCCTTGCAGCGCGTGGAGCAGGTCGGGCACGGCGAGCGCGGGCGTGTTCTTGCTCTCGATCAAAGAGCGCAGGGCGATCTGCGCGTCGGCCTGAATGCTGACGACGCTGTTGCCGACCTGCGCGCTCGTCACGCCCGCCGTCTCGCCTAAACCTTGTCCGACAGCCGAGACCTTCTGCCAGGTGATGTTCGGGTCTTTGATTGTCGAGACGCGCGAGATGGTCTCCGTGACCGCCGGGTCGCGCGCGTACTGCGCGGGCGCGACGCGCGCGAGCGCCGTCTCGACCTCCGGCGCGAAGAGTCCCGCCGCGCGCATCCCGCGCAGCAGCGACAGCACACGCTCCTCGTTCGAGTTCGCCGACACGCGGCCCAGCGCGGTCGCGATCTCAAGCATCTCGTTCGCCTCGGAAGGATTCTGTGCGCCGCCCGCCTTCGCGGACTTGTAAGCGACGAGCAGTTCGCCGCCGCGGCGCATGAGCGGGTCGGCTGCGCGCGCGTCCTTCAACTGCGCGAGCGCGCGGACGGCGCTCACGCGGACGCGCAAGTCGGTGTCCGCGGTCGCGCGCGTGACGAGCGCGTCGAAGCTGGCGGCGTCTTCCGCCGCGCCGAGCGCGCGCGCGGCGTTTGCTCGCGCGACCGCGTCCGTGTCGGTCGCGAGCATCGCGCGCAGGCGTTCGAGCGACTCCTTCGCGCGCATGCGCGCGAGCGCGTTCGCCGCGTCCTCGCGCACGCGCGCGTCCGTCGAATTCAAGAAGAAGGCGACGGCGCGCGCGCCGCCTTCGGGCCTGACCCGCTGCATCGCCGTCAGACCGAGAAGCACGAGCGCGCGGTTCGGCCTCGGCTGTCGGCCCTCCGCCGAGAGCGCGTCCGCAATCGCCGCGCCGATTCTCTTCTTCGAGTCCTGACGCGCCTCGGGCAGCGCCGCGGCGATCTTCCCCAGAGCCTCGACCGCGCGCGCGCGAACCTCCGGCGTCTTCGACAAACGCAGCGCTTCGAGCAGCACGTCCGCGCCCGATTCCGACTCGATCTCGCCGAGCGCGAACGCGGCCATCGCGCGCACCGACTCGTCGCGGTCGGCGCGGAGCAGAGAAGAGAGAGGCGCGACCGCGCCCTCGTCTCCGATGCGCCCGGCGGCGAGCGCCGCGCGTCTTCTCACGGCGGCGCTCGCGTCCGTCAGCAGCTTGCCCAAGTCCGACTCGTCCCAGCGACGCTCGTCCTCGGCCTCGATGATTCGCAGCAGCGTCTCTTCGGGCACGCGCTGCGGGGCGGGCGCGGCCTGCGCCCTTCTGTGCGCGGTCGCCTGCGCCGGTCTCGCTTCGGTCGCGTGCGGACAAAACGCCGCGAACGCGAGCGCGCACGCCGCGAGAATCGAAGACGCGCGAGACGCGAGAACAGAAGGCGCGTGCGGCGTGACGACGGAGGATGCGTGCGACCGACGAGCGCACGACGCGCGGGTGACTTCTTCGTGTCGAGTTGTTTTCGGCATGGGGCTGACGTGGCGAACAGATTCAGGGGAAGACGGAGACTATGTATCGGCGAGACGTGCCGCGCGTGTCAAGTGAAAACGCGTCGGAGGGAAGCGGAAGAAGTCGAGCGTGCGCGAGCGGCCTCTTCACGAAGTCGTCGGCGCGTCGAGCCGACCGTAAAAAACTTTCGTGTCGTACTCAACGACGATGCGACCGTCCCGCTGATAACGCTCGAAGATCGAGGCGAACTCGCGCATCATCGGCTCGAAGTTCGGGTGGCCGGGTTCGGGCGTGTAGGAGGAAGACCGAAGCCGCCCCTTCATGCTCTCGAAGTCGAGCGTCTGGTGATTCGGGAACCTGCGCGTGTGGTATCCGCCCGCGCCGAAGAACTGTCCGAGCACCTCCTCGTCCGAGTGCTTGCAACTGACCTCGCAGTAGTCCTTGCTGTACTCGATGAGCATCCGCTCGTAGTCTTCGAGGAAGGGCGCGCCCTCGATGCGCCGGTCGTTCCAGAGGGGGACGACCCAGCCGCCGGGACGCAGTATCCGCCTGAACTCGCGCCGCGCGCCCTCGATGTCGAACCAGTGAAAAGCCTGGCCCGCCGTGACGAAATTAACGCTCGCGTCCGCGAGTGTCGTCGCCTCGGCGCGGCCCTCGACGCTCACGAAGTTGTCGTAAGTCGAGAGCAGACGCTCGCCCGCCTCGCGCATCTCGCGGTTCGGCTCGACGCCGACGACGCGGTTGCCGTTGCGGAGGAACAACGCGGAGAGTATCCCCGTGCCGGAGCCTACGTCGGCGATGACGGACGCGGGCGTCAGCCCGCACTCGTCGCGCAGCAGTTCGACGACCGCCTGCGGGTAGTGCGGCCTATACTTGATGTAATCTTCGACGCGGCTTGAGAAACGTTTTGTCGGGTCTGCGCTCATCTTTTACTCGCGTGGCCGAGCGGCCTTCGCCCCGTGGCGTAGATTTGACAAAGCTCGACTTGGAAAACTCAAACGCGATTTTCGGCTGAAAACCGCCGAAAAGGAAATTTACCAACCGCTCGGTTGACAAAAGGTGCGGCTCAAAAGTAGCATAAAAGCGTCTTGGTAGCCACACTGAAAAACGGCCTCGGAGCTTCGCGCGTGAGCATCGTCAACGAGCTTCGCGCGCACGGCTCGGTGAGCGCGGACGAACTCGCCGACACGCTCGGCGTGACGAAGCAGTGCGTGCGCAAGCACCTCGAAGTTTTAGAGCGCGAAGGCTACGTCGAGCACGCGCCGGCGCGCGGCGAGCGCGGGCGGCCCGCGCACGTCTTCCGCCTGACGCCGAAGGCCGAGGAGCTTTTCCCGAAGCGCTACGACCTGTTCGCCAAGTCCGTGCTCAAGCAGATCGGCGAGGTCTGGGGCGAGCGCGGGCTGAACACGGTCTTCTGCGGCTGCGCCTCGGAGACGGTCGCGCTGCTCCGCCCGCGGCTCGAAAAGCTTTCGTTCGACGCGCGCGTGCGCCGCCTGACCGAGTTGCTCGGCGAGATGGGCTACGAGGCCGAGGCGGAAAAACTTGAAGACGGCTCGTACCTGCTGACGGAGTGGAACTGCCCGCAGCCCGACCTCGCACGCGAGTACCGGCAGCTCTGCGATCAGGAGTTGATAGTTTACAGAGAGCTTCTCGGCGCGGAGGTCTTCCGCGAGTCGCGCATCGCCGGCGGCTCGTCGCGCTGCGCGTACAGAGTTATGAGACCGAGGAGGAGTGATAAGTGATGAGTGATGAGTGACGAGTGATGAGTTGAAAGCAAGCGGCCTTTAACTCATCACTCGTCACTCATCACTCATCACTTGTCCTATTGTGAATGGCACAAGTGACGGAAGCCGACGTTTACGGCGCGCTGGCGCAGGTGAAAGACCCCGACTTGCACAAGGACATCGTGCGCCTCGGCTTCGTGAAGGATTTGCGGATCGAGGGCGGCGACGTGAGTTTCCGCATCGTGTTGACGACGCCCGCCTGCCCCGTGCGCGAGCAGTTGCAGGACGAGGCGCGCGCAGCCGTCTCGGCGCTGCCGGGCGTCGCGTCGGTACGTGTGACGATGGACGCGGAGGTGCCGAAGGGCCGGGGCTTGGGCGAGAAGGTGTCGGTCGCGGGCGTGCGAAACATCATCGCGGTCAGTTC
>Ga0209581_1001552_pt1 | contig 26050 bp, 22 predicted proteins | sample Coa_R2_FD_187160 | JGI IMG/M metagenome (GOLD analysis project Ga0209581, IMG submission 187160) | Surface soil microbial communities from Centralia Pennsylvania, which are recovering from an underground coalmine fire - Coalmine... | ecosystem: Environmental > Terrestrial > Soil > Unclassified ...
TGGAAATCGACGCGGGCCGCTTCCGCGAAGATCTTTATCACCGGCTGAATGTCGTGCCGCTGCGGGTTCCGGCGCTCGCCGAACGGCGCGACGACATTCCGCTTCTGGTCAAGCATTTCATGAAGCGGCTTTCGGCGGCATCGGGCCTTGTTATGCGCGAGATCGGCGATGACGCCATGGCGGTGCTGCAGGCCCACGACTGGCCGGGCAACGTCCGCCAGCTGCGCAATATCGTCGAGCGCCTGCTGATCCTGGCAAGCGACGACGCCATGCAGGCCATCTCGGCCGATCTGCTGCCGCCGGATCTGGGCACCAACGGCTCGTGGAACGGAACCGGCAAGGGCGAGCTGGTGATCTCTCTGCCGCTGCGGGAAGCGCGCGAAATCTTCGAGCGCGACTATCTGATGGCGCAAATCAACCGCTTCGGCGGCAACATCTCGCGCACGGCGGCGTTCATCGGCATGGAGCGTTCGGCGCTGCACCGCAAACTGAAATCGCTGGGCGTTGGTCCCACCAACGGCCGCGAGCAGAGCTTTAACGCGTGAGGCGCGAACGCGGCCGGCCATCCCGCCAACCTTCCGGCCGTATCGCCTATGTAAACGGGCGATACCTTCCGCACACGCAAGCCGCTGTCCATATCGAGGATCGCGGGCTGCAGTTTGCCGACGCCGTCTATGAAGTCTGGGGCGTCGCGGACGGCCTGCTGTTTGACGAGGATGAGCATTTCGACCGGCTGGAGCGTTCGCTGCGCGAGATCGGAATCGCCATGCCTATGCCGCGCCCGCCGTTCAGGCTGGTCCTGCGTGAAATACTCAGGCGCAATCGCGTGCGCGACGGGCTGGTGTATCTTCAGATCACCCGCGGCAGCGCGCGCCGCGATCACCCCGCGCCAAATCCGCAGCCGCGACCGACCATGATCCTGACCGCCCGGAACATCGACACCGACGCGTTGGCGAAACGGCGGCAGCAGGGCGTTGCCGTGGTGACAATGACGGACGAACGCTGGGCCCGATGCGACATCAAATCCACAGCCCTGTTGCCGAACATCCTGGCAAAGACCAAAGCCCGCGCCGCCGGGGCCTATGAGGCGTGGCTTCTGGACCGGGAAGGATTCGTGACGGAAGGAAGCTCGACGACGGCCTGGATTGTTGACGCAAAAGGCCGGCTGGTCACGCGCGATCTGTCCAACGCGATCCTGCCGGGCGTGACCCGCCGCGTCATACTTCAGGCCGCCGCAGAGGCCCAAATTCCCGTCGAGGAAAGACGATTCACGCCGGATGAAGCCGCAAGCGCCCGCGAGGCCTTTTTGAGCGCGGCCACGGCGGCCGTCATCCCGGTCACCAGCATTGACGGAAAACCAGTGGGCGGGGGCGGGCCCGGAAAACTGACCCGGCGGATCCAGGAACTCTATGCGGCGGCCGCGCGCGCGGCGGCTGAAAAGCGCCGCTAGGCCCTTTCGCAAATGCAGCAAATCGCCCTATGCTGCGGCGTCCGCAAATGGGCTGGCGGACAATAAAAAGAAACGGGCGTGCCGAATGTCGGAAAAGCAACAAAACCTGCAGGACACTTTCCTCAATGCTGTCCGCAAGGCCAAGGCGCCGGTGACAATATTTCTGGTCAACGGCGTAAAATTACAGGGCAATATTACCTGGTTCGATAATTTCTGCGTGCTTCTGCGGCGCGACGGTCAGGCGCAACTTGTTTACAAGCACGCCATTTCCACAGTGATGCCGCTTGCGCCGATTCAACTGCAGGATGTCGAAGCGGCCGTCACGGAGGCGGTCTGACGCGCGAAGCCTTTGTCGTTCATGTGGAGCCGAAAGCGCGAAAGGCGCCAGCCGGCCGCGATGCCGGGGCGCGCTTGTCTGAAGCGGTGGGGCTGAGCGCCGCCATTGGGCTGGACGTCACCGAGACATACAGTGTGCCGCTGGCGCGGCCTGTGCCGGCCACGCTGATCGGCTCGGGGAAGGTGGACGAAATTGCGGCCGCCGCGCGCGCAGGCGAGCCTGAGGTCATCGTCGTCAACGCGCAGCTTTCGCCGGTGCAGCAGCGCAATCTGGAGAAGGCCTGGAACAGCAAGGTGCTCGACCGCACCGCGCTCATTCTCGAAATTTTCGGCGAGCGGGCGCAGACGCGGGAAGGGCGCCTTCAGGTGGAGCTCGCGCATCTGACCTATCAGCGCTCGCGCCTGGTGCGGTCATGGACCCACCTTGAGCGCCAACGCGGCGGATTCGGGTTCCTGGGCGGTCCCGGCGAAACGCAGATCGAAACCGACCGGCGGCTGATCGGCGAGCGCATCGCAAAGATCAAGCGCGAGCTGGAAGAGGTGAAACGCACGCGCGGCCTCCACCGCACGGCGCGCAAGCGGGTGCCTTATCCCGTCGTCGCGCTGGTGGGCTATACCAACGCCGGCAAATCCACGCTGTTCAACGCGCTCACCCGGTCGGACGTCCTGGCCAGGGACCTTCTGTTCGCCACGCTCGATCCCACCATGCGCGGGCTGAAGCTGCCCAATGGCCGCCGGATCATTCTGTCCGACACGGTGGGGTTCATCGCCGACCTGCCGCACGAGCTGGTCGCAGCTTTCCGGGCCACGCTGGAAGAAGTGCTGGAAGCCGATGTGATTATTCATGTGCGCGATGTGGCGCATGGCGAAAGCCAGGCGCAGAAGGCCGACGTGGAAACCGTTCTGGCCGAGCTTGGCATCGAAACCGAAGGCGAGCGGCCCTTCATCGAGGTCCTGAACAAGGTGGATCTGCTGGAGCCCGCCGCGCGCGCCGGGCTTCTGGCGCGCAATAGGCGCGGGAACGCGGTGGCCATCTCGGCGCTCACCGGCGACGGCATTCCCGATCTGCTGGCGCGAATCGAGCAGGCGCTGGGGCAGGGCGAAACCATCTTTCGGTTGAGGCTTGATCCTTCCGATGGCGCGGGGCTGGCCTGGGCCTACAAGCACGGCCGGGTGCGCACCCGCCGCGACCGCGCCGACGCGCTGCTGCTGGAAGTGGCGGTTGATCCACAGGATGTGGACAGGTTCCTGAACCGCTATGCCGACAAAATCTCGCTGGAGCATGCGGTTAGGCGTGCGTCCTGATGTGAATCATAAGCTTTGGGGATATGTGGATGGACGCAGGACCTAACCCTCGTCCGTCTTTGCCGCCTGCCACAGGGCTTCCATCTCATCGAGGCTGGCCTCTTTCGGCGAGCGGCCCTGTTCCGCCAGCCGCTGCTCGATGAAGCGGAAGCGGCGCACGAACTTCCCGTTGGTGCCGCGCAGCGCCGCCTCAGGGTCCACCTTCAGGTGGCGGGCGAGGTTGACCACCACGAACAGCAGGTCGCCGATCTCGTCCGCAATCTTTGCCTGCGGCGCGCCCTTGGCCTGGGCCTCAACAATCTCGCGGGCCTCTTCCACCAGCTTGTCCAGCACCTTCGGCGCGGATTCCCAGTCGAATCCAACGGTTGACGCGCGTTTCTGAAGTTTCACCGCACGCAGAAGAGCGGGCAGGGCGGCCGGCACGTCATCCAGCAAACCGGCCGCTTGCTGGGCCCTTTCGCGGGCCTTGTGCTCTTCCCATGCGGCTGTCTGCTTCTCGGCAGTGTCGATCCCGCCCATATCCGCGAACACGTGCGGATGGCGGCGGACCATCTTGCCGGTGATGGCGCTGACAACATCGTCAAAATCGAACAGCTTGCGCTCTTCGGCCATCCGGGCGTGGAACACGACCTGGAAGAGGAGGTCACCCAGTTCGTCCTTCAGCGCGGCCCAGTTCTCATCCTCGATCGCGCCGGCGACCTCGTAAGCCTCCTCAATGGTGTATGGCGCGATGGTGGCGAAGGTCTGCTCGCGGTCCCACGGGCAGCCGGACTTCGGGTCCCTGAGGCGGCGCATGATGTCGAGCAGGGTGGCGATGTCGGATGGCTTGCTCATGCGCTGCATTGAGCGCAGCGCGCGGGCAACCGCAACCCCTCAAACCGCTATTCCTCCATTTCCTTCAGCTTCGCCATCGACTTGCCAACAAAGGCGAAGATTTTGGGCGAGAGGGGGAGCCTGGGCGCCGCCTTGGGATCCGCCATCGCGTCGTTCCAGATCGCACGCACCTTTCGGGCCACGGCCGGATCGCCGCCGGTGAATTCATCCACCAGTTTCTTCCAGTGCCGCGCCACATCCAGCGCCGCGGGCGAGGCGGGATCACCCTTGGCCATGGCAACCCTGGCGTCTTCGATCACGCGCTCCCAGCGCGCGCTGACCTCTTTCTGGTCGAATTTCCGGGCGCTGAGCGCCCTTGTTTCTTCGGGCGTGAAATATTTCGCGGAGATGGGATCGAAGATCGCCTTCATCTCTTCCGGCGTTGCCTTGCTTGTCATCGTCGTCTCCTTGGTCAGCGTTGCGAGGTCATCAATGGTGAGATCCTCGCCGGCCAGAAGTTTCGCCCGCGCCGCGCGCACCAGCGCAAGCGCGTGGCTGACGCGGGCGGTTTCGCCGGTCAGCACCTGTTCCTGCATGGCCAGTACGTTGTCGAGCTTCAGCCCGTTGTTGGGTTTCAGAAGTTCCGCAATCCGTGCCAGCGAAAGCCCCAGCCGCTTCAGCGCCAGAACCTGGTGCAGACGCGCCATCTGTTCGGGCCCATAGGCGCGCCAATCCGCGGCGGAGCGCACGGGCTTCACCAGCCCGCGCGCCTCGTAGAGCCGCAGCGCCTTTTGCGTCACGCCCAGCCGCGTTGCCGCTTCGGCGGGGCTGAAATAGCGCCCGCTCATGGCTGCAGGCCGCGCGGCCGCACCGTTATCGCGCGGACGAGATTGCGCCGACCACATCGTCCAGTTTCGCATCTTTCCGCAGCGGGCCCATGGTGAAGGTGAGGGCGAAACCGTCGGAATCGGCCACCGTGAAGTCTCTCGCGTTCCAAGGCCTGTCTCCGGGTTCGCGCAACAGCTTCGCACCCAGGGCGCGGGCGCGTTCGGCCAGCGCATCCACATTCCCGTCCGTGACCATGAAGGTGAGCGAAATGCCGGCGCCCTTGGGGTCTTTGACATTGGCGCTTTCCGGCACCAACAGCAAATCCGCATATTTCGCCCAGCGCAGATGCGCCATCGCCGGCTTTTCGCCGGGCATGACGAAGACCGTCTGGAACCCGAGCGCCTGGTACCAGCCGAGCGCGGCGGCCATGTCGCGCACGGCCAGCGTGGCGAACATCGGCATGGGATAAATCTCTGCCCGCTGAACGGACATGGAAACGTCTCTCCAGATGCTGCAAGGCAGGTTCTGGAGGTTGCCCCAGGGGCAGGGTCAAGCGGAAAAATTCATCGTCCCGCGGAACAATAAGCTACAAACATTTCCTCCCAACGGTGGCATTGGGCGCTTCGGACCAGGGCATAGCCGGACTGGTCGGTGCCGAGCCCCATCATCGTGTCGTGCATGGCCTGCGAGACCTGGGCGCGGCACAGGCGAATACGCTGGGCGACGGCCGCGCAATCCGATGGCGTGGCCGTCGGCCCCGTTTGGCCCCATGGCGTTCCCGCAAGACCCGCAACCGGTGTCAACATCGCGTGTTCCGGAAAATGGATTGCGAGATTGCCGCCTTGCTGGAGCTGGCGGTCGAGGTCAATCCAGAAATCGCGGCTTGCGCGCCAGAAGGCGGCAGCGGCGGCCTCGTGCCGGGCCATCGCTTCATCGAGCGATTGCTGATTGCCTTTTTCGGCTCGGCGCACGAGATCGAGGGCAGACATTTCGTCCGCCTGGGGCAGAACCGCCTCCTTCCTGTAAACGCTTTCCCAACCCCGCCAGGTGCCGGCGTCGGCCGCGTGGCCCGCCTGCCGCGCGGCCCGGCCGTTTTCCGCCGCCTGATCGGCCAATTGAAGCAAAAGGCCACGCGCCGAACGCGGCGGCGCCGCCATTGCGATCCGCGCAAAAGGCAGGAGGGCGACAACAAACGCAGCGGCAAATGTTCGAATCATGAGCTTCCTCAGATGAGCAGGGAGTCGAAGCAAGCCGCGGAGGGGCCCGCCGCAACCGATTTATGGGTGCAATAAATTTCGTATAAGTTATATTATGGGAAATTATTACACGACGTTACACTTGGCATACCGGGGCGGCCGGGTCTTGGCCTCTCAATGCAGGACGATCAGCCGGACGAACTGCACCATCGCAAGGCAGATGCCCACGATGATCGCCAGGAAGAACGGCCAGAATGCCGACAACCAGACCGCATTCACGGCCAGCAAAACCAGAGTCGCATTTCCCAGGACGCCTGAAATCAGGAATGTCCAGCGGCTCCCGCGGCTGGCTTCGCCCAACGCGCCCGACACGAACTGCCGGAACAGCGGCGCATTAAGAAGGTTCACGCCGATCAGCATGACGGCGGCGAGCCCGCTCAGGATGCGCCAGCTCACGGCCGCCGGCAGCGTGGTGTTGAGAAACAGAAGGCCCGCGAGCGCCATCACCGTCGGATAGCCCGATGACGCCAGCATCAGCCTGAGCCGGAACCGGTCCAGCGCCGTCCACTGGCCGCTGCCGCGCGCGCCAAAAGCGGCGACGATTCCAGTAAATCCCGCCAGCGTGATGGCAACCTGCGCCGCCGCGCTCAACGCTTCACCCGGATCCATGTGACCGCCCCTGTTGTCAGGTAATGCCCAAACGAAGCGTCAGCCCGTCATAGGCGGGTTCCACGCCGGCCGGCAGCTCACGCTTCAGCGTCTCGTAGTCAATGTCCAGATGCAGGTTGGTCAGCACGCCCTGGCGCGGCCGGATTCGCGCGATCCACCGAAGCGCGGTTTCCACATTGATATGGGTGGGATGCGGCGTGTAGCGCAGCGCATCCAGAATCCATAGCTCGATACCTTCAAGCGCTGCAAAAGCCTTTTCGTCCAACCCGCTGACATCGCTGCAATAAGCCAGAGGCCCAAAGCGAAAGCCCAGCGACCTGACATGGCCGTGTTCCATCCAGAACGGGAGAACCGGAACCGGACCCCCTGCCCCGGCAATGGCAAATTGTTCAAACGCCCTGATTTCGTGCGCTGTGGCGATCGGCGGATAGTCGCTGCCCGGCGGCGTGTTGAAGACATAGCCGAACTTGGTGTTCAGGCTGTCGAGCGTTTCGCGGTCGGAATAGACGTCCATTTTCCTGCGCGCGCGATAGGCGATGGCCCGCAGGTCATCAAGCCCGTGCGTCTGGTCGGCGTGATCGTGGGTGATGAGCACGGCATCCAGATGCCCGCAGCGCGCGTCCAGAAGCTGCGCGCGCATGTCGGGCGAGGTGTCCACCAGCACCACGGTTTCGCCGGCTGCCGACCTGCGCCGCAGCAGGATGGAGCATCGCCGCCTGCGGTTCTTCGGATTTCCCGAATCGCAGGCTCCCCAGTCGCCCGCACCGTCCGGTCCGCCCAGCCGCGGGATGCCGCCCGACGAGCCGCAGCCAAGAATGGTGACCTCAAGAGTGTCGGTCATTGTGGCCGCGCGACTTTTGTGAACAGCCGGAAAAAATTTTCTGTCGTCGCATTGGCCAGCGTTTCCGGCGGCACCGCCTTCAGGTCCGCGAGCATCGCCGCCGTGTTGACCACAAAGGCGGGTTCGTTCCGCCTTCCGCGGTAAGGCATGGGCGCCAGAAACGGCGCATCGGTTTCCACAAGCAGGCGATCGAGCGGCACGGTTTTCAGCACGGCGCGCAGTTCTTCCGATTTTTTGAACGTGGCGATGCCGGACACCGAGATGAAAAAGCCGAGATCAAGCGCCGCATCCGCCAGCTTTTGCGTACCGGTAAAGCAGTGGATAAGCCCGGTGAAGGGCCCAGCGCGCATTTCCTCGCGCAGGATGGTGATAGTGTCGTATTCTGCATCGCGCGTATGTACGATCAGCGGCAGGCCGGTTTCGCGGGCGGCGCGGATATGATGACGGAAATTGCTGCGCTGCGCGTCGCGCGGGGAATGTTCGTAATAATAGTCCAGGCCCGTTTCGCCGATGCCGACTACCTTGGGATGCTGCGCCGCCGCCAGCAGGGGCGCGGGGCCCAAAAGCGGCTCCGGCTCCGCTTCGTGGGGATGAATGCCGGCCGAACACCAGACGTTCGCAAAGCGCTCCGCGACGGCGCGCACGGCGGGAAATTTCGCCAGCGTGGTACCGATCGTCACGCACACGCCAACGCCCGCCTCTCTGGCACGATCCACGATCTGATCAAGCTCGGCGGAAAATTCCGGGAAGTCCAGATGGCAATGACTGTCAACCAGCATGGCCGCTCACAACGCGTCGCGCCGCGCGGATTTTGAAAGCGCGTGCGATGCGGAAAGTATGGTTTGCCGCGGCTCGAGATTGAGCGCGGTTGAGCGTCCGAAGCCGGCATCCAGATTTTCGCGCAGCGCAACCCACCGGTTCAGACACGGCGCGCCCGCCCTAGCCTTGGCCGCAATCCGGGCGGCAAGCGCCTGAGAAAGAAAAACGCCGAACATTTCCACGCCATCGGTGATGCGCGCGATTTTTTCGCCGAGCGCAAGAATGGCCGCGGCATCAGGCTGGCGCGCCTCTTCAATCAGCCGGTCGGCGGCCTCCGCCAGCATCAGCCCCTCGCCCGACGCCAGCTGCAGCGCAAGCCCGATCGAGCCGCCCGACAGCCGCGCCAGCGAGGCCCGTTCTTTCGGGCTCATATCCGGCAGGCGGTCAGCCAATTCCGACTCGACGTCTTCCAGTGCGAGCGGACGCAGGTCCAGCCGCTGGCAACGGGAGCGGATTGTCGGCAGCAGACGGCCGGGCGCGTTGGAAATCACCAGCAACATGGCACGCGCCGGCGGCTCTTCCAGCGCCTTCAACAGGGCGTTGGCCGCGTTGTCGTTCATGTCGTCGGCTGTGTCGATTATGGCCACGCGCCACCCGCCCGTGGCCGAAGTCGTGCCGAAGAAGTTTGCAAGCCTGCGGATCTCGTCCACCGAAAGAACGGTCATCAGCTTGCCGGTCCGTTCGCTGACGGCACGCTTCAGAAGCAACAGTCCCGGATGAGACCCGGCCGCCACCAGCGATGACACCGGATCATTCGAGGTCACCGCGAGATCGGCGGGGCCTTCGGCGGTGGCGCCATAACGCAGGAGATAACGCGCAATGCGAAAGGCAAGCGTTGCCTTGCCGACCCCGGGCGGACCGGCAATCAGCCAGCCCTGCGGCGGACGGCCGGAACGCACGGCACGTGCGGCACCGGCGAGCGCCTTGCCCTGCCCCTTCAGATGATATGTCCGCCGTGGATGCTGGGCGTCCAGCGGATCGGCGGCCGGCTCTTCGGCCTTTGCGCGTCTGGCCATGCTCAGAGATTGAAACGTTTGGCGACAGTTTGCCAGATCAGCGCCGCAACGTCATTTTTCGCTCCCCTCGCGTCAATCATCACGCAGCGTTGCGGATGATCCTGCGCAATCTTCCGGAAGGCGGTGCGAAGTTTTTCGTGAAACGCGGTGTCAAACCGCTCAAAGCGAGTTTCGGCCCCCCGGCGCGCATGCGCCCGCCTGAGGCCCTCTTCCACCGGCAGATCGAGAACCAGCGTGAGCTCCGGCTCAAATCCGCCCAGCACCGCCTCTTCGAGCCCGCGGATCGTTTCGGCAGGCAGCCCGCGGCCCGCGCCCTGATAGGCATAAGTGGAATCCGTGAAGCGGTCGCACACCACCCACGCTCCGCGCGCAAGCGCCGGGCGGATGTTGCGCGCCACATGATCGGCGCGCGCGGCAAACATGAGAAGCGCCTCGGTGAGCGCATCCCAGCGGCCCGGTTCGCCCCGCACCAGAAGCTTGCGGATTTCCTCAGCTCCCGGCGATCCGCCCGGCTCGCGCGTTACCACGACCGGGATATTCATTGCCTTCAACCGCTCCGCGAGCAGGCCGACTTGCGTGGACTTGCCCGCGCCCTCCCCCCCTTCCAGCGTGATGAAACGGCCTCGGCTCATTCCAAGGCGCTTTTGCCGGAAACCAGGGTGCGCAGGCCCAGGAGCATCCGCCCGAACACGCCCTGCTCGGGCACGCTTTCCGCCGCATAGACTGGCACCGTCATGCCGGGAAAATCGGGCGCAGTGATCGAGAGCGTGCCGATCTGCTGGCCTCGGGCGATCGGCGCGGCAACCGGCCCATCGTATCTGAGCGACGCTTTCAGATGTTCGCGCGAATCCACCTGCATCGTCACGTCCAGCGGCTTGCCCGTGACAAGAGGGACGGTATCGCGCGATCCGTTCCAGACTTTTGCCACGCCCACGACCGAGTCCGGCCGCAGAAGCCGGTAGCGGCGGAATTCGCGGAAGGCAAGACCGAGAATGCGGGCGGCTTCATCGCCGCGACGCTGTTCGCCGAACCAGTCCTGCTTTTGGGGGCTTGCGCTATCCAGATCGGGATAGCGCAGGCCGTTCAGCACCAGGATCAGACGATGGTCGTCCTGCACGGCCGAGGCCACAATGCCGTAACCCGACGCATCGGTGTGGCCGGTTTTCAAGCCGTCAGCGCCCGGAAACTTCTCCAGCACGGTGTTGCGGTTCGGCTGACTGATGTTGTTCCAGACAAAGCTGCGTTCGCCGAAATAGTGGTAATATTCCGGGTATGTCTGAATGATGTGCCGCGCCAACACCGCCAGATCATAGGCCGACATCAGCTGCCCAGGCGGATCGGGCAGGCCGTCCGGATTGACGAAATGCGAATTCTTCAGGCCCAACTCCTTCGCGCGCGCGTTCATCATCCGCACAAAGCCGTCCACGCTGCCGCCCAACGCCTCGGCCACGACCACACAGGCGTCATTTCCCGACTGGATGATGATGCCGCGGATCAGGTCTTCCACGGGGATGCGGCTGCCAACCGACACGAACATCTTCGAGCCGCCGGTCCGCCAGGCCGTTTCCGAAACCGGAAACGTGTCTGTCAGCCTGACGCGATGATCCTTCAGACGCTGGAACAAAAGCTCGATCGTCATCAGCTTCGACATGGACGCAGGCGGCATCGGCACGAAAGCATCCTTTGCCCACAGCACCTGACCCGTATCGCCATCCATCAGGATCGCGTGTTCCGCCCCGGTGTCGATCATGGCCAAGGCCGGATCGGCCCCGGCCAGAAACAGAAAAGCGCAAACGAACGGGCGAAAAAGGCTCGAAGGCCGCATCGGGCAGTTTCTCCTACAGGCCAGAATGGGTGCGCGGGTCGGCGCGCTATTGGTCGACGACGATCCTGGCTGCGTTATTACCAAGCCCGGTCACACGCGCCAATGCGGCGGTGGCCGCAGCCAGATCGTCGAACGGTCCTGATCTCACCCGATAAAGCTCGGTCCCCGCCTTTTCAACGGGGGAAACGAAAAAGGAGCCGATGGATGCTAGAAGGCCGACAAGCCGGTTGGCATTCTCGCGCGAGCTGAATGCGCCCGCCTGAATGTAAAGATGGGTCCTCGCCGGCGTGGAAACCGCGGCGGCCGGTTTTGGATCGACGGGCGCGGACGCCTGCGGCGGCAACGGTGCAGGCGCCGGAACATCTCCAGCCGAATCAGGCGGGAGCGACGCCACGCTGACCGGTGCCGGCGGTGTGGGCCCGGAATAGTCGCCTGGCATCCCGGCTGGTGCGGAATCCGGTTGCGCAACATCCGGTTGCGCACTGTCCGCTGTATCGTCGCCGACGGCGGCGCCCGCAGAAGGCAGCGGCGCCGCGACCGCCGGCGATATGACGACAGGGGCCGTTCGCGCCGCCAGGGTTGCGCCGGCGCTCGCCGCGTTCAGCGCAGCCGTTTGCGTGGCCTCTTCGGCATCAGCAGCCGTATCGGCAACATCGGAGCCATCTGCGGACGACGTCCGCGAATTGTCAGCCATCACTTCGGGACTGTCATCGTCCGCCGGAGGCGGAGCGCCATTGTCCGCGCGGCCGATATATTGGACGCGCACGTGAGCCGTGCCGGCCCGTTTGAAGCCGAGAACTTCGGCCGCGTGTTCCGATACGTCGATGATGCGGTTGTTGGCGTAAGGTCCGCGGTCGTTGACGCGCAAGACAGCCTGCCGGCCGTTGTCGAGATTGGTGACGCGCACATAGACGGGCATGGGCAACGTGGGGTGCGCAGCCGTCATGTCGTTGGCATTGTAGATTTCGCCGTCTGCGGTACGATGACCGTAGAAGGTGGGGCCATACCAGGACGCTATACCTTCTTCATCATAGTCGGGCTGCTCATGTGGCGTGTACCACTGCCCACCCACCTGATAGGGCTGGCCGACCTTGTATTCGCCCGCGCCTGGAGACGGCGTGGCCACATTGCTGGCGGAGGCGCAGGCCGCAAGCCCAGCGCCCGCAACGCACACCAAAGCCACCCGTCGGCACGCACCCAGCATCCGGCGAATCAAGCCCCTTGAAGGTGAATCAAAGGTTAGTGGCCGGAGACGGGCCGTCAACCTTGTCCTTGCGCGGGCCCGACATCGGCGTTAACGAGCCGGGGGATGGGTGGCCGAGCGGTTTAAGGCACCGGTCTTGAAAACCGGCGTGGGTTCATCCCCACCGTGAGTTCGAATCTCACCCCATCCGCCACTTCAGAACAGAACTGCGAACGCCGGGCGTAGCCGGCTTTACGCCGGCCGCGGCGGTCAGCGTCTGAAGCAAGTTGGTCTTCGAGCCGATGATGCGGACCTCGCGGTCGGCGACCTCGACGCGCTGGGCGAGCGCGCGGAGATGGTCGCGGCGGTAGCCGCCGCCATCGATCCTGATCCGCCCGCGTGCCGTCCTGGCGAACCTCTGGACCATCTGTCGCGTGATCGCCTGCTGACCCGACGACTCCAGCATCGCGGCGCCACGCCCGGCGTCGGCTTGCGCCTGGTCGCGGATCGCCTTCAGGCTTGCGACGCGCTCCTTCAGCGCCGGGTCGTCGAGATCGGCGACACCGGCCTCGATGGCGTCATAGAGTGCCGTCCCGGTTCGCGTCGCCCTCTTGTCTGATGGCTCCAATTGCTTCCAGGCCCTCCATAGCCTGGCGGACCGTCTTGAAGCTGGCCGCTGCACTATCGGCATCCTTCCCGCCGGAGGTGCTGCCAGCGTAAGCCGATTTGACGATTCCGGACTGCATGCCACGGCGGCTCACGCGAATGTAAGGGGTGCCATTTTGGATGATCGAGTGCCGCAGGAAATACACGTAGAATGATATTTCGTAGGGCTTCAAATCCGGCATCAGCAAATCGACTACGTCACAGATGATGTCCGGCAGCTCCAAGCCAGACAGTGCTCGGAATTCACTCGCCTTCTCAGCTTGCCCGGCTTCGCTCTCCAGCTCCGAGAGCAAAGTCCGAATTTGATCGATTCTCTCCCTCGTGCCGAGAGGTTAGCAGACAATCTCAGGCCGCGCACCTTCCGTTCGCGGCTAATCATTCGTGGCGGCCGGGCAGATAACATGACCATTTCCAAGCGAAATGCCTCCGTCCGGCAATTCCGCTGACTCGACGCGCGTAGCATCCGCAGGAATCTCATCCACCTGCATCAAAATCAGATCGCCCTGCTGGTAGTAGACGCGTTGCGGCATTGGGACGATTTTCTCTGGTTCGCTGACATCGCCCAGGATGTTCTGACGGACAAAATTCGACAACGCCAAAATTGCGAGTGGACCACCATAATGCCGCCAGTCAAATGCTTTGCCATGTAACTCTCGGCAATCTAAACGAATCACGTTCTGAAGTTCGAAGAGCTTACCGCGGCAATCCTGGTCAATGTTCCATACGGGATTGAATGGATTGTGTGAGAAGGCATTTCGGATCATCCGAGCGACCTGATACGCATTTACTACACGGGCATCGGCATCGGACTTCGGGTTTTGGATGGTGCCGCGGATCGCCTCAAGGACTGCCGAGGCCATGAGAAACGTAGCGCTGCGCTGCAGATTCCAAGCCGCGAAATCTGCCTCGTCCTTCGTGAGCGCGATCTGGGAGTAATTGACCACATGCTTTCCGTGCGACCATTGAATTGGAAGGTCCAGCGGCTGATGCCCCATTGTGACTGCCAATCGTGCCGCAGTCGCACGTCGAAACTGCCCTTCGGCGGCGCGCAGATGCGCCAGATGCATATTTCGGTCGTCCATGCTCCACAGACTCCTTACGCGCGTCCACTATTGCACGGCGCCCCACCCTGTGGTGAGCGGATCATAGGGCTATGGCGTAGACATAGTTCTCATCATCGTCGGTCGCGGCCCGCCAGATTCGCCCTCTACGACCTTCCCATGCCCTCTGACCTCATCCCCACGGTGATTTGTTGCCGGGCGGAAGCGCGCCGGCCGCGCGCGGCGGCGGAGGCTGGGCCGAGCCGCCCGGCCCCAGCCGGTCGGGCACATGGCCACCGAGTTCTTCCAGCACCTTGATACGCTTTTCGATCGGCGGATGGGTATCAAACAGCGCGGCAAGCGCCGAACGCGAGGGGGGCGTCTCGATGAACATTTGTTGCACTTCGCTCGGCACATGCGGCACGACCGGATTCTGCGAAATCTTGAGCAGCGCGCTGATGAGCGCGTCCGGATTCTTGGTGAGATCGACGGACCCGGCATCGGCCTGATATTCGCGACGCCGGGAAATGGCAAAGCGCAGCACCAGCGCCAGCATGTAACCGACCGCAAATGCGACAGCCGCGATCAGCATGATGATCATGACGCCGCCCGCGCCCTTGCCGCGCACGCGCGTAAACGTGGCCACCCGCATACTGCGCCACAGAAGCTGCGTGAGAAACGAGATCATGCCCACGAACACGACCGTCACGATCAGCAGCCGCGTGTCGCGCTCCATGATGTGCGTCAGCTCATGCGCCAGCACGGCCTCGAGCTCATCCCTGCTGAGCACGCGCAGGAGGCCGCTTGTGACCGTCACCGCATAGCTTTTTTCATCTATGCCGCTGGCATAGGCGTTCATCGCATCCGTATCCACGATGTAGAGCCTCGGCACCTTGAGCCCGCGGCTGATGCAGAGGTTTTCCAGCAGGTTGTAAAGCTCGGGCTGCTCTTCGCGCGTCACGGCTTTCGCGCCGGTAGCGCGATGGATGATCCAGTCGTTGAACAGAAAACCGACCAACACCCACACCGCCGCGATGCCGATCACGACAGGCCACCAGGCGTAAACCGCCGAAAGCGCCAGATCGAGCGGGCTTCCCGTTCCCAGCACCGGCGCGATGCCGAAAATGCCGAAAGCATCCGGAGCGCCGCCGAGCAGCCCGAAGGCGAAAAAGATCACCGCCAGAAGCAAAAGCAGCAGGAACGGAAACAGGATGAGGAGGACGGTTGACTTGATATTGTTGTTGAGGCGGTAGGTTGTGAGGCCGAGCTGCGCCATTGCATCACCCGCCGAACTTCACCTGCGGCGCGTTTTTGGCATGGGCGCGCTCGCTTTCGTCGAGCATGAACATTTGCGCCGGCCTGAAGCCGAACGGTCCCGCAATCAGGAGTGCGGGGAACTGCTGAATGGCGGAATTGTACTCGGCCGCGGCGCTGTTCATGAAGCGGCGGGATGCCGCGATCTTGTTCTCGATGTCGGCAAGCTCGGCCTGAAGCTGCTGGAAATTTTCGCTGGCGCGTAGCTGCGGATAATTCTCGGCCACCGCCATAAGGTTGCCGAGCGCGCCGGACAGGGCGCCTTCAGCCGCGCTTTTCTCTACCAGGGACCCGGCATTCATCGCGGCGCTGCGCGCGGCCGCGACCTGTTCGAATACGCCCTTTTCGTGGGCGGCATAGCCTTTCACCGTCTCTACCAGGTTGGGCACAAGGTCCTGCCTGAGTTTGAGCTGCACATCGATGTCGGCGTAAGCGCGGTTCCAAGCCTGCCGCAGAAGCACCAGCCGGTTGAACAGGAAGATTCCCAGCAGGACGACAAGTCCCAGGACAATCCAGACATAGGTCATAAGGCCAGCCTCCCGTGCGCGCCCAATCCAGCGGTTTTGCGGGCCGGGCGCAAGCCGGAATCCATATGGGTACCCGGCAGGCGCGATGCCTCAAGCCGCCCCATGCCCCTTCTGTCGGGGGAGGCCATGCTCTAGGCTTGGCGTGTTTCCGCGGGGGGGAGACAGCATGCGCCGGTCCGCACTCCTTTTGCTCGCAATCCTGCTGCCCGCCGTTTCGTCCGCGGCGGCGCAACCGACCGACAACCCCAACGTGACCGCGGATATCGCCTTCCTGCGCCAGTACGACGGCGTGCTGCATCTTGGCGTCGTTTTGCACAACACGTCGGGCGCCGACACGTCCCTGTCCCAGCCCATCACCTACGGCGATGTCGTGATCGTCGATGCAAAGGCGAACAAGAAGCTCTTTCCGCTGAAGGACGCGAACGGAAATTTCCTCGCCGGGCCGATTTCTGATCGCAACGGCGGCGGACGCTGGTTTCCGAAGCTGCCCGGCAACTCAAGCACAGTTGTCTGGGTGCTCTATGATGCCCTTGCAAGCGGTGACCCCGTTAGCGTGCAGGGCCCGGTCATCCATTCGTTCGACAATGTGCCGGTTACCGTGCAGCCGCCCCCGCCAGGCCAGAACGTGAACGGCAGCATTCCGCCGCTGACCGCCAGCGTCATTTCGGCAAACCGTGCAAACGGACAGCTGAAGGTCAGACTCAGGATTTCCAACCCGGGCGACAAGCACATCACCTCCGGCAACGGTCGCACCATCGCCTATGGCGATGTCTATGCGCTGGATCCGCTTGGCAAGCGCAGCTATCCGCTGCTCAAGGACGAGAGCGGCGAATTCATTGCGACGCCCGTTGCCGACAAGAGCCAGGGCGGCCGCTGGTTCCTGTCGAGCATTGGCCCGAACAGCCAGACGCTTGTGGATTTGACGTTCCAGGCCCCGCCGGATTCCGTTACCGCCGTGGATATTGTTTTCCCGCTGTTTGCCCCGCTCGAAAGCGTCTCGATCGCCGGCAATGGCCGTGCGGTCGCATCGGGCGTCGCGGTGGCCGGCGCGTCAAGCGAATTGCAGCGGGCGCTGAGAGATCTGAACGCACAGACAACGGCGCAGGCCGTCACCATCGATCTGTCGGCCGATGTGCTGTTCGATTTCAACAAGTGGGATTTGAAGCCGGCCGCAGTGCCCGCCCTGCAAAAGCTCGCCACCGTCCTGAAATCCTATCCTGCGGCGCAGATTTCAATCGAGGGGTACACCGACTCGATCGGCAACGACGCCTACAACATTGCGCTGTCGCAAAAGCGCGCCGATACGGTCAGAAACTGGCTGGTGGCGAATGCGCAGGCGCCTGTCGCCAACCTGCACACCCGTGGATGGGGCAAGGCGAATCCGGTTGCGCCAAACACCAACCCCGACGGAACGGACAACCCCGAAGGCCGCGCACGAAACCGGCGGGTGCAAATCGTGATTACCAAACCCTGAGAGACCTCCATGCGAAGACAGATCCGGATCGTGATGCTGCTGGGTGTGCTTTTGATCAGCGCGCCCGCGGCCATGGCCGGCGAAACGACCGCGCCCATACCGCCGGTGAAGCCCATTCCGCCGATGAAACCAATTCCGGAAATGCAACCGGTTCCGGGCGTCCATCCAATTCCGCACGTAAAGCCCATTCCGCCCGTAAAGCCGATCACCGACCATCACAAGAAAAAGCCAAAGCCCATTCGGCGCGCCGGGCGCAGACGGCAACACACGAGCCGCTGCCACAGTACCGACACGTGCAAGGCGCCACCCGGGGCCACATGCGAGTGCCATTGCGAAGGCTCGCACGCCGTCTGCAAATTCAACTATGGCGGATCAGGCGGGCCGCATTGACCTCTCCGGCAGGTATGCCCTCGGGTGGGCACAAGCCAGCTGCGCCACACTGACGGGCGTGCGAGCTAGCGCGCCAAAGCGGGGCGAAGCGTCAGCCCCGCCCTGCCTTCCCGGATTACAGAATGAAATCGCCTGCGTTCAACGCCGTATGGCTGTGGACGTCGATTGTGAAGTCCGCCTTGCCGTCGCCGTTTACGTCGCCCCGGACCAGGAATTCATTTGTTCCGTGAGCGCTGATCACAAGCTGACCCTTGGCGCCGGTGAAAGCCGAGACGACGTGGAATGCATTGTCGGCGCCTCCGGTTTTCGCATCGATTGCACTGAGATCGATCAGGTCGCCCTGGGCGTGCGAGAAGTCCTCGATCACGTCCGGATGCTTGTTGGATGATTCACTGGTCGCGGCAAAGACGAACGTGTCGGCTCCCCTGCCACCGGTCAGGTCGTCTGCGCCGGCGCCGCCATTGAGCGTGTCGGACCCTGAACCGCCACTTTCGGTGTCATTGCCCGCGCCGCCGACAAGAGTGTCATTGCCGCCAAGGCCATTGAGCGTGTCCGCGCTGCCCAGACCGTTCAGCGTGTCGATGCCGGCGTGGCCGGAAATCGTATTGGCGCCCGATGTTCCCGTGACTGTCAGGGCATCGTTGGCGGCAATCCCAACCCCAAGAGCGCTGTACTGCGCAAAGCTGAACGAGAGCGCATTGTCGGTTGCATCAATGCTATCCACGTTGTCGCCGGCAAGTTGACCAAGCTGGCCGGCGGTAAGCGCTCCGATATTGGCGCCGGTGTCCGAAAGGGTCACCGAATCTCCCGCCGTGAGCGCGATGCCCGCGGTGGTCAGTGCATCCAGCTGGTCGAGATTGATTGAAAGAACGTTGTTCGTTGCATTGATCGCATCGATGTTGACCAGATTACCGATGTCGGTGGCGGTGAGCCCCGCAAGGTTGGCGCCTGTGTCGGCCAGCGTGACCGTATCGCCTCCCGTCAGAGTGACCGTGCCAAGCGCATTGTACTGCGCAATCGAAAGCGACAGCGCATCGTCGGTCGCATTGATCGCATCGATGCCCGCGCCTGCCAATGCGCCGATCTCGCCCGCCGTCAGCCCGGCGATGGCGGCGCCGGTGTCAGCCAGCGTGACCGTATCTGTGCCATCGAACACGATCGACCCGAGCGCCGCTGCCTGCGCTGCCGTCAACGAGACGGTATCATCGGTGGCATTGATCGTATCGAGGTTGATCGATGCCAGAGTCGAAATCTGACTGGCCGTCATCGCCGCGATGTTGGCCCCTGTGTCGGACAGAATGAATGTGTCGCCGTCCTGGACCTCCACGTTACCCAACGCGACCGCCTTTGCCGCCGAAAGCGTCAGGGTTCCGTCGGTCGCTGAGATCAAATCGATCCCGTGGCTTCCGAGCTGTCCCAGATCGCTGACGGAGAGGGCCTCAATATTGGCGGCCAAATCCGCAAGCGTCACGTCGTTTCCGCTCGCAAAGGCGGCCGTCATTCCCAGAATTGGCTGCACCTGGCTGGCGTCGAGCGTAAGTTCGCTGGTGTCGCTGGCATTGATGATGTCAACGCCTTGCGCGACGTAACCCGAGAGTTCGGCTCCCGACAGCGCCTCTATGTTCGCTTCTGTATCCGAAAGCGTGATCACATCACCGGCCGCCAGCGATATGCTGGCGTTGGTCAGGGCGTCGAGCTGGCTGAGGTCAAGGCTCAAAGCATCGCCGGTCGCGTTGACCGCATCGACATTGACCAAGTTGCCGATGTCAGTGGCCGTCAGCGCCGCAAGATTGGCACCCGAGTCCGTCAGCGTGACGTTGTCGCCGGCTGTCAAATGCGTGCCGCCGAAGTCGTTATATTGCTGCACGGTGATGGCAAGCTGGTTGTCGCTGGCGTCGAGCGTATCCACATTCTTCCCGGCCAGCGTGCTGAAGTCGAGGCTGGCCAGATTTGCGCCAGTGTCCCGCAAAGTGACCGCATCGGCCGCCGTAAGCGTGACATTTCCAAGCGCGTTGAACTGGGCCACCGAAAGCGTCAGCGCATTGTTGCTGGCATCGATCGCATCCACATGCTTGGTCGCCAGGTCGCCGATCTGGGTTGCCGTGAGGGACTGGATGTGGGCGCCGGTATCCGACAATGTGACAGTGTCGCCGGCCGTCAGGGACACTGTGCCAAGAGCGGCAAATTGCGCAGCCGTGATTGTCCAGACGTCATCGTTGGCGTCGATTGTGTCGACGCCCGCGGCGGCAAGATCGCCGAAATTGACCGCTGACAGCGCCATAATGTTGGCAGCCGAATCCAGCAGCGTAACGGTATCTCCGGAAGCGAACGCGGTGTTGCTGCTCAGGATCGGCAGAATCTGGCTTGCCGTGAGATTCAACGTGCTGTTGCCCGCGTGGATGACATCAACACCCAGGGCCGCGAAATTCCCGAAATCGGTTCCGGTAAGCGCCTCGATGTTCGCCTCGCTGTCGGAGAGCGTTATGACATCATCGGCCGCCAGCTGGATCGATGCGGTGACAATTGCGCCCAGCTGACCGGCGTCGAAAGTAATCGCATCGTCAGTTGCGTTGAAAGCGTCAATGTTGACCAGATTGCCGATGTCGGTGGATGTCAGCGCCGCGAGATTGGCGCCGGTGTCCGCCAGCGTAACCGTATCGGAAACGGTGAGCGCCACGGAATTCCCGGTCAGCGCATTGTACTGCGCCACTGTCAGATTGAGCGTGTTGTTGAGGGAATCCACGGCATCGACATTGACAAGGCTGCTGATGTCGCCTGGCGTCAGGGCTTCCAGATGCGCCTCGGTATCCAGCAGCGTGACCACGTCGCCCACCGTCAGATGGCTCCCGCCGAACGCATTGTAGTCGGCGACCGTGATGCTGAGCGCATCGTCTGTCGCATTGAGCGTATCGACGTGTTTCGCGGCCAAGGTGCTGAAATCGAGGGTCGCAAGGTTGGCGCCACTATCGGCCAGTGTCACGGCATCGCCAACAGCCAACGTGGTCGTGCCAAGCCCCGAGAACTGGGCGGCGGTCAATGTGAGCATATTGTCGGTGGCGTCGATTGCATCGATTCCGTGACTAGCCAGCTGCCCGAATTCGCTGTTTGTGAGCGAAGCGATATTCACGCCGGTATCCGCCAGCGTCACGGTATCGCCGCTGGCAAATGTGCCCGCCGTGGCCAAGAATGGCTTAACCTGGCTCTCGGTCAGAACGAGCGTGCTGGTGTCGCTCGCGTGGATGACATCCACATTGGCGTTCGCCAATGCGGCCAGCTGGGCGCCCGACAGCGCCTGGATATTTGCCTGGGTATCGGCAACGGTAACCAAATCGCCCGTTGCGATCGTGAGAAGCCCGGCAATGCCCTGGGCCTGGGCCACGGACAGCGTAATAGCGTCGTCGGTGGCGTCGATCCCATCGACGCCCTTGGAATGCATGGCATTGAATTGTGCCACAGTCAGCGCGGCGATATTGGCGCCCGTATCGGCAAGCGTGACCGTGTCGGATGCGCGCAGGCTCACCGTGCCGAGCGCGTTGAACTTGGCGACGGTCAGCGCCAGCACATTGTCGGATGCGTCGATGATATCGACGCCCTTCCCGGACAGCTGGCCGATCTGGGTGGCGGTGAGCGCATCGAGATTGGCGCCCGTATCCAGCAGGGTAACGGTATCCGCGCTCGTGAGCGTTGTCGTGCCGAGGGCCGAATATTGGGCCACCGACATCGAAAGAACGTTGTCACTGGCATTGATTGTGTCGATGCCCTTCGTTGCGAAGGTGCCCCACACGGTTGAATTCAGCGCGGAAATGTTCGCGCCCGTATCCGCGAGGGTGACATTATTGCTTGCCGTCAACGCCACCGTGCCCAGCGAGGTAAATTGTGCAGCGGTGAGCGAAAGCCCGCCGGACGCGTCGATGATGTCGACGTTGTTCCCGGCCAAAGCGGCGAAATCTGCCGGTGTCAAGCCCGCGATGTTCGTCCCGGTATCCGCAAGCGTTACCGTGTCGCCGGCCGTCAGCGTGGTGCTGCCGAGCGCGGAGTACTGCGCGACGCTGAGCGCCAGCACATCGTCGGAGGCGTCAATCCTGTCGATGCCATGAGAAGCAAACTGCCCGAACTGCACAGCCGTGAAGCCCTGGATGTTCATGCTGAGGTCCACAAGCGTAACGGTATCGCCGGGCGCGAAGCTGGCCGAGCTCGCAATCACGACCGAGATCACGCCGCCGCCCAGGTTCAGTGTGCTTGTGTCGGTCGCGTGAATGCTGTCCACGCCCTGGCTGTTGATGTAGTTGTTGATTGCGGCCTGAGACAGCGCCTCGATGTTTGCCTCGCTATCGGCAAGCGTGAGCGTGTCGCTCGCATCGACGGGGATGCTCTTTGTGGCCAGCGCATCGAGCTGCGCGGCGCTGAGAGAGAGCACGTTGTCCGTCGCGTCGAACCCGTCAATGTTGACCAGGTTCGAGATGTCGGTCGCCGACAGGGACGCCAGATGCGCGCCAGTGTCAGACAAGGTGACATTGTCGGCAGCCGTCAAAGATACGTTGCCCAGCCCCTGATATTGGGCGACCGTCAGGGCGAGCGTGTCGTCGGATGCGTCGATGGCATCCACGCCCTTGGCCTGGAGCTGGCCGAACTGCGAGGCGGTGAGAGCGGCAATATTGGCGCCCGTATCAACGAGGGTGACGTTGTCGCCGGAATCGAAGGCCGCGCTGGAGGCCAGCACCGCCGCCACCTGCGCCTTGCTCATGTTCAGCGTGCTGGAATCGCTGGCATGGATCAGATCCACGCCCTGGGTCGCATAGCCCGACAGCTGACCGGCGGTCAGGGCCTCAATGTTCGCTTCGGTATCCGACAGCGTGACCGTATCGCCGGCCGTCAGCGCAATATTGGCGGTGGCCAGCGCATCCAGCTGGCTGAGATCGAGCGAGAGAACGTCATTGGTTGCGTTGAACGCATCGATGTTGACCAGATTGCCAATGTCGGTGGCCGTCAGCCCCGCAAGATTGGCGCCTGTGTCGGCCAGCGTGACCGTGTCGTCGGCCGTCAATGATACCGTGCCGAGCGCGTTGTACTGCGCAATCGAAAGCGACAATGCACCGTCGGTCGCATCGATTGCATCGATGCCCGCGCCTGCCAATGCGCCGATCTGGCCGGCCGTCAGCGCCGCGATATGCGCGCCCGTGTCCGCTAGCGTAACGGTGTCGCCCGCTGTCAAAGTGACGCTTCCAAGTGCGTTGTATTGCGCGACGGTCAGCGAAAGCGCGTTGTCCGTGGCATCAATGGCGTCAATCTGGTTGCCGGCCAACTGTCCGATCTGGGTGGCCGTAAGCGCGGCAATATTGGAGCCACTGTCGGCCAAGGTGACCAGATCGCCAACCGTCAGGGCAACCGTGCCAAGCGCCTGATATTGCGCGACACTGAGCGACAGCGCGTCATCCGAGGCATCGATGACGTCCACACCCTGCAGCGCAAGGGCGCCGATCTGGCCTGCTGTCAACGCCGCGATGTTCGCGCCGGTGTCGGCAAGCGTGAATGTGGCACTAGCATTGACGTTGATCTGGCCGAGGGCCTGGAACTGGGCAACGGTAAACGAAAGAACGTCGTCGGACGGATTGATTGCGGCCAGGCCATGCGATGCAAGCGCAGCGATCTCGGACGACGTCAAAGCGGCAATGTTGGCGCCCGTGTCGGAAATCTGCACGAAATCAGAGGGATCGAAGGCCGTGCTGATGTCACCAAAAGCAGCCGCCTGCGTTGCATCCAGAATAAGGACGTCGCTGAGGCAATCGACAAAATCGGCATTTCCCGAGCCAAGCTCTGCAATCTGGACCGCTGTCAATGCCTGGAGATTGGTGGCCGTATCCTGGACAATGACTGTGTCGGTGCTGCTGTAAGGCTGATTTGCGTCGAAGGTTGCAAAACTTACCGTAAAGGTTGTCATGATGTCGCTCCGTTTGGCCGATCAATCCCCTCGCCTGAAGAAGGATTGAACAAGGATCATTTTTGCGTGCGCGCGCGTAACCCGCACAAACCCAAGGGATCTGTGCCGGCGCACTTCACTCCGTTCTTGAAATTCGTCCGCTTGACTTCGTTGTATTATCTAAAGGGATGCATCCACCTGTTCGTTGACAAATATCAATCAGCCGCAACGAACTTGAATCTGCATCAGCCGCCAGCCCTGGCGATTGATGGAACAATATTGATTCGTTCGGCACGGAGCAACGCCTATCGCGTTTGCACCAATAAATTATCCCCTTTTCGGAAATGTCCCGTTCGGCGCCTGCGGTTCGGGAATCTTGCGTTTTCCCGACATGTTCAGATTTTCATAAATTCGATCGGAGCTGAACATTTCGATGAGAAACCGGCAGCAACAGCTTGGTCCGAAAGCATTCCGGGCGGTTAAAAAACTGTCGCCTTGACACGTCGAACCTGCGGTCGGCTTGGCGCGCCCTAGGGGAGTCGAACCCCTCTTGCAAGATTGAAAATCTTGAGTCCTAACCGATAGACGAAGGGCGCGGAACGCCGGGCTATACGGCCCAAAACCGGCCTTGGCAAGGCGGATTCATGCCTCCATGGGCGCGGCATCCTCCAGGTGCAGCTGAATGCGCTGCTCCCCATTCCATTCCTCGGCCCTAAGCCGGCCGGCGGCGTGAACCCGGCTGCCGCGCGATTGCATAAGCGCCTGCCCCAACGCCGTTCCCTGGGACCGGAACGCAATGGCCGAAAGCATGGTGCCGTCGCCGCCACGCAGACGCAGGCGGATGTGATCCTTGCCGGCCTTGTCGGCAAAGGCCACATGCACATCCGGCACCACGAAGACCGGTTCCGGATTGCCCGCGCCGAATGGGCCGATGCGGGCGACTTCCTCGACCAGCGCGGCAGTCGCACCAGACGGGGCGACCAGCGCGTCGAGGAAAAGATCGCTGGCTGCCGCAATCGCGCGGGTGTGACCATCGAACCGTTCCGCAAGGAATGCGCCGAATGGTTCCAGCTGATCGGCGCGAAGACTGAAGCCGGCCGCCATCGCATGCCCGCCGCCGGAATCGACAAGCTTCCTCTCATGCGCTTCGCGCACGATGGCGCCAATGTCCACGCCTGCAACCGAGCGCGCCGAACCGCGGCCCATGCCGCCTTCGAAACCCGCGGCGAAGGCAGGCTTGCCAAAGCGATCTTTCAAGCGGCTTGCAACTATGCCAACAACGCCCGGATGCCAGCCTTCGCCATGGGCAAAAAGGAATGGCGCATTCGCCTGTCCGGTGGCACACGCGAGCGCCTCTTCGAGAATGAGCTTCTCGAGCGCCTGCCGTTCGCGATTGTGGACGTCCAGCAATGCCGCAATTTCCGCCGCGGCCTCGCGGCCATCCGCGGTCAGCAGTTCGACGCCCAGACTGCATTTACCAACGCGGCCGCCCGCATTGATGCGCGGGCCGAGCACGAAGCCGCAATGATGCGGATTGAACGGCGCGGAGATTCCCGACACTGCGGCCAGCGCAGCCAACCCGTGGCGGCTGCCTTCCGCCATCTTAGCAAGCCCGCTGCGCACAAAAGCGCGATTGACGCCGACAAGCGGAACAACGTCGCAGACGGTGGCCAGCGCCACGATATCCAGACACGCCCGCAGGTCCGGCTCTGAGACATGATGGGCGGAATACCAGCCGCCTTCGCGAAGCGCGCGGCTGAGCGCCACGAGAAAAAGAAACGTGACCCCGGCGGCACACAGATGACCCAGACCTGATGGCTGGCCTGCCCTGTTCGGATTGACATGCGCGAAGGCTGCAACATCGGACTCGGTCGCATGATGATCGAACACAAGGACATCCAGTCCCATCGCGCGCGCGGCCGCCAGGGCCATCTGCGCCCCCGCGCCGCAATCCACCGTCATGACGAGGCTTGCCCCTTCGGCCTTCAGCAATTCCATGGCCTTTGCATTTGGGCCATAGCCTTCGGTCATGCGATCGGGGATGTAGAGCCGCGGCTTATGGCCCAGCGCGGACAGGAAATCGGAAAGAAGCGCCGCGGAAACCGAGCCATCCACGTCGTAGTCGCCGAGAACTGCGATCCGTTCGCCCCCGTCAAGTGCGGCCCGCGTGCGGGCAACGGCTTTATCCATGTCCAGAAGCGACAGCGGCTCGGGCAAGAGTCGCCGCAACGTGGGCTTGAGGACATCGTCGAGGTCTTCAGGGCGCACACCGCGCGCGGCGAGCAGGCGAACAATGGCGGGCGGCAGCTGACGGTCCAGCGACAGCGCGCGCAGGGCATTCTCCGGCGCGTCCCGCATGATCCAGCGGCGCCCGGAAAACGAGCGCGAAATGCTGAAGGCCGAACGTCCTATCGGCCCTGCAAGGTTATCCAGCATGGCTC
>Ga0209581_1001553_pt1 | contig 26045 bp, 21 predicted proteins | sample Coa_R2_FD_187160 | JGI IMG/M metagenome (GOLD analysis project Ga0209581, IMG submission 187160) | Surface soil microbial communities from Centralia Pennsylvania, which are recovering from an underground coalmine fire - Coalmine... | ecosystem: Environmental > Terrestrial > Soil > Unclassified ...
GCCGGCAGGCGAGCCGCCGCCGCATCGACGTCCTCGTTCCAAATCTGGCCGACATCGACGAGCAGCAGCGCGTCCGGGCCCAGCCCCTCGCGCGCCGCGGCGAAATGCTCGGCATCGAGGGCGGCGCCGGCTTGCCCGATCGGGCCCCAGCCGAATTTGACGGCGGTGAAGCCGGCCGCGCGCGCCGCGCGCGCGGCGTCGAGCGTCTGCTGCGGCGTCTTGCCGAAGAGCTGCGAGGCGTAGGCGAGCTTCTTGCCTGAACGCCGGTAGCCGAGCAGGCGCCAGACCGGCTCCTGCCGGGCCTTGCCCAAGAGATCCCACAACGCCATCTCGACGCCGGAAAAGGTATGCGGCGCCTGCAGCAGATCCATGCTGTCATAGGCGACGCGCCGGGCGATCCGCGCGATGTCGGCGGGGCTGTCCAGCGCTTGCCCCAGCACCGACGCGCCGACCGGCCGGCAGACGCCGTGCGACATCGGGCAGACGAAGGCGGCGATCGAGACCAAGGGTGAGGCCTCGCATTCGCCCCAGCCGACGAAGCCGCCGGCGGCGACGCGCACCAACAGGGCGTCCTGGCTGCCATCGGCCTCGGTGGTGATCTGCGGCATTGCGAGATAGAAAAAATCGACGGCTTCGATCTTCATCGGCCTTGGCTCCTCTCGGCGCGTTGCTCTCGCCGGGCGCGCCGCTCGGCGATCAGCCCCTCGAAATCGACCGCTGCCGTCTGCGCCCGGACATGCTCCTCGATCGCGGCATCGATTTCGGCAGCATCGCCGCGCTCGAACGCCGCGAGCAGCCGCCGATGCTCGTCGATGATGCCGTGCATCGATTTGCCGAGAGTCGACAGGCCGACGATGATCGTCAGCTGTACCGCGATGGCCTCCCAAAGCGTGCACAGCACCCGATTGCCGCCGAGGCCGCACAATTCGCGGTGGAACCGCGCATCGGCAGTCGCGAGCCCATACCCGTCGCCGCGCGTCGCCATCAATTCCAGCTCGTCGATGGCGCGTCGCAGCCCATCGAGAGCGGCCCCGCGATTGCGGCCGCGGGCGAGGGCGCGCCGGACGGCGGAGGTCTCCAGCGCGACACGCACCTCGATGACCTCGTCCAGGCGTTCGCGCGTGAGCGGGACGAGCCGCATGCCCTTATAGGGTTCGCTGACGACCAAGCCTTGGCTTTCGAGCAGCCGCAGCGCCTCGCGAACCGGAACGCGGCTGATGCCGAGGGCGGTCGCGATCTCCTGCTCGACGATCCGGTCGCCGGGGAGAATGAGGCCGCGCGCGACGGCGGCGATGATCGACTCCATCGCCTGCGCGACTAGGGTGCGAGGCCTGACCTTGCGCCATTCTGCGTCATCGAGCTCTGCCGTGAAGGCGGAGGATTCATCGAGTGCAACGCTCAAGACCGGTTCCTTTTCTTGCTGGCTTGACATTCGCCGAGGCCAAGGATTGTATACGATCGAAATTGCATACGATCTGATCGTCAGTCAAGGAAAGGGGGAGCGATGTTCGGCAAGATAGCGCTCGCAGCGTCTTTCGCCGTAATTGTCGGAACCGCCGGCGCCGCAATGGCGCAGGAGTTTCGCACCGAGGCGACGCCGCTTTTCGACAATTGCGGCGACAGCTCGCTGAAGAAGGCGCAGCAGGACGGGATCACGCTCGGTATTTCCCCGTCGCCGCCTTACTCCTCGATCGACCCCGCCACCGGCAAGGCGAGCGGACTCGATGTCGAGATCAATGAAGCGGCCCTGAAATGGCTCGGCATCACCAAGATCCGCTACGAGGTGATGCCCTTCGGGCAGTTGATCTCCGCCATGCTTTCGAAGCGCATCGATGTCGTCGCCGCCAATATTCACATCACGCCCGATCGCCTGAAGGCGGTGTCCTTCACAGGCCCGGCCTGGTGGTATGGGCCGGCCATCGTCGCGCAAAAAAGCAATTCATCGCCGCCGAACAGCTTCGAGGCGCTGAAGGGCAAGAAGGTCGGCGCCATCGCCGGTTCCGCCGCGGACGAGTATCTGCGCACCATTGGCGTCACAGTGACTCCCTTTCAGACCGACGCCGAGGAGTTCGCCGGCATTTCGAGCGGACGGGTCGACGAGATCGTCGAGGACGACGTGAAGGTCCTCGATTACCTCAAGGCCAATCCATCGGCCCCGATCGCCATCGTTCCCAACGTCAAGGTGCCGGAGGATCTCATCTTCAAATACGGTTATGGCTACGCCCGGTATTCGGTGCGGAAGGAGGATTGCACGCTCCGCGCCGGCTATACGCAGGCGCTGGCCGAGATCCGCGGCAATGGCCATGTCTCGGCGCTGCTGAAGAAATACGGGCTCTCCAACCGCAACCTCTTCTTCTTCCCGCTCTGACCGGGGCGTCCTCGGGCCTCGATGGAGCTCTTCAATCCGGAGGTCGTACAGGATTACGGTCTCGTTTTCCTGCATGGCCTCGCGATCACCACCATGCTCACGCTGGTGGTGATCGTGCTTTCGGGCATTCTCGCCATACCGCTCGCGCTCGCGCGCCTGTCGCGCTCCCGCGGCGTGCGCTGGCCCGCCGATTTCTTCGTCGAATTCATCCGGGCGACGCCGCTCATCCTGCAGCTCATCTACATCTACTACGTCCTCCCGAGCGCCGGGCTGCGGCTCGACCCGATCAGCGCCGCGATCATCGGGCTGACGCTCAATTATTCGGCCTATATGAGCGAGGTCTACCGAAGCGGCATTCAGGCGATCCCGAAGGGGCAGTGGGAAGCCGCGGCGAGCGTCGGCCTCCGGCCCTGGCTGACGCTGCGCAAGATCATCCTGCCGCAGGCGATCCGGATCGTCTTGCCGGCGCTCGGGAATTACCTCATCGCCTTGTTCAAGGACACGGCTCTCGCCTCGGTCGTGACGGTGCAGGAGCTGATGTTCAGCGGCCAGATCATCGCCGCCCGCAACTACCAGTACTTCACCGTCTATACCGTAACGGCGATTCTCTATTTCGCCGTCGGCTACCCTTCGGCGCTGCTCGTTCGGCGGATCGAGCTGTGGGCGCGCCGCGGCTGGACCAAGGGGCGTCGAAGCGTGGCGCCGTCCGGAGCCTGATGATGCAAACCGTGAAAATCACATCGATCGTCGCAGCGCCGCTCTTCGGCGAGAGCCCCAAAGGCGGCTGGTCCGCGGAGATCAAACCCGAGGATTCGATTCACGCGCTGATCGCCGTCCATACCGATGCGGGGATCACCGGTTACGGCAGCGTGTTCACGGACGGACGCCTTGTCCAGGCGGGGCTCGAAGTGCTGAAGCCGCTCTTTGCCGGCGAGAATGCCCTGGAGCCCGAGCGCGTCACGGAAAAGCTGCATCAGAACACCTTCTGGATGGGGCGCGGCGGCACCTTGACCCATGTCATCAGCGGCATCGACATCGCGCTCTGGGACATTCTCGGAAAGGCCACCGGACAGCCGGTCGGCCGGCTGCTCGGCGGCATCTACCGCCGTCGCATCCAGCCCTATTGCTCGCTGCTGATGGAGGAGCCCGGACGGATGGCGGAGACCGTGGCCGCCTTTCGGCAGCGCGGCTTCCGCGCCTTCAAGATCGGCTGGGGGCCGTTCGGCCGCGCTCTCGATCCGAAGCTCGACGAAGCGATCGTCCGCGCGGCGCGCGAGGCGGCGGGGGACGAGGCGAAGCTCTGCGTCGATGCCGGCGCCAGCGACGCGCATTGGCCGCACGGGCTCAAATGGGCGCTGCGCACCGCCGAGATGCTCCGCGACTTCGCCGTCACCTGGTTCGAGGAGCCGCTGCGCCCCGATGCGCTCGAAGACTACTGCGCGCTGCGCCGCGCCAGCCCGGTGCCGATCGCCGGCGGCGAGGTCCTGACCCGCCGGCAATCCTTCCTGCCGTGGTTGACGCGCGGCGCCTTCGATATCGTTCAGCCCGATGTGACGAAGGTGGGCGGCATCAGCGAGCAGCGCCGCATCGCCTGGCTCGCCGACGAGTTCGGAATCAAATATATCGGCCATGGCTGGAACACGGCGCTCGGCCTCGCCGCGGATTTGCAACTCGCCGCGGCCATGCCGCATTGCGATCTCGTCGAGTTCATCGGCGGCAGCCCCTATGTCGATGGCATCACGGCACGGCCTTTCGAGCTCGACGAGGACGGCTTCCTTGCGATCCCGGAGGGGCCGGGGCTTTCTGTCGCGCTCGACTCCGAGAAGTTGGCGCGCTTCACCCCGGAGCTGAAGCTGTTCTTCGCCCAATGAGCCCGAGCCCAATGAGCACGAGGTGGTGATGAGCGAAATCGAATGGTCGCGGCTCAAGGCCGCCGATATCAGCGCCCTTGCCGCAAGGGGCGCAGCCGTGATCGTGCCGGTCGGATCGGTCGAGCAGCATGGACCTCATCTGCCGACCCAGGTTGACATGCTGATCGTCACCGAGATCGCGCGCCGGGCTGCGCGGTCGATCGCGGCCGCGACCCCGGTCGTCGTCACGCCGACGGTCTGGAGCGGGCTGGCCGAGCATCACATGAGCCTCGGCGGAACGCTGTCGCTGGATTTCGCCACCTTCTTCGCGCTCCTGCGCTGTATCTGTCGCTCCATCACCCGCCAGGGATTCGGCAAGATCCTTCTGCTCAACGGCCATGGCGGAAACATCGCCGCGCTGACCGTCGCGGTGAACGAGCTGGCGATCGAGCTGAAGGCTGCCATTGCCGCCGCCTCCTACTGGCCGCTCGCCGGCGACGCCTTCGCGCGGATCCTCGAGCGTCAGGAGACGGTGCGCCATGCCTGCGAGGCGGAAACCTCGATGCTGCTTGCCCTCGCACCGGAGCTCGTCGACATGCGGCGCGCCGCGGAAGCCGTGGGTCCGACGGCCCCGGAGCTTGCCGAGGTCGCCGGCACCGACGCCGTGCACCGCTGGCGCTCGTTCAAGTCGCGCACGCATCACGGCGCGATCGGCGATCCGCGCGTCGCGACAGCCGAGAAGGGCGAGCGCCTCCTGGCGGCCGCCGCCGAAGCCGTCGCCAAGCTCGTCGCCAACGACGATTTCTGGGCGCTGCCGGCGTGACCGGTCCGGAGTGTCAGGAACGGCTGCGCAGCGCCAGCTCGACCTCGCGTGCCCGGCCACTCGCCGTGAAGAATTCCGCGAGCTCCGGCCGGCGATCGAGCTGCCGGCGATAGACGGCGCCGACTGCGCGCACGAGCCCGCCGCGGCGGGACAGCAGGCGATCGCCGATCTCGAGGATGAGCAGGTTCGGCCAGGCGTGGTGGCGAATGCGCAAGACCTCGTCGAGCACCGCTGCCGGCGGAAGATCGGGACGCGCCTGCGCGAGGATGAGGGTCATCGCCGCTGTCGAGCGCGAGATGCCCGCATGACAATGCACCAGCAAGTGAGCGTCGCTCTCTGCTTCAAGGCCGCGGCCGAAGGCGAGGATCTCCTCCACCTCGCGCGCGGTCGGCACGATCTGCTCGGGCATCGGCGCGATGACGTCATCGAAGCGCAGTTCGAGCCGCTCATGCTCGCCGACGGATGCAAAGACGGGCGGTTCGGGAGCTGCCGGGTCGAGAATGGAAAGGACATGGCTGACGCCGAAGGCGCAATGATCGCCGAGCTCGGCGATGCCGCAAACAGTGGTCCGAAAGGAGACGAAATCAGAGGATCCCTTCACACGCCTCTCCTGCTGATCGGCTGACGCCGAGCATCCCTGGACCCGAGCGGACGAGCAGCCGCGGCGGCTGCGCCGATCGGACCCGTCCGGCTTCCTACGGGTTCGCTCGACCGCCGAAGGCGGCCGGCGGCGCGAGGCGCCGAGCACGGCTTCTCGCTGGCGAACACCCTCGACGCCGTCGCGAGCCAAGCCGATTTGTTGGTGCCGGCTGTCCGGATCGAACGGACGACCTACCGCTTACAAGGCGGTTGCTCTACCGCTGAGCTAAGCCGGCGCCGGAAAGGCTGCCGTCGCGGGCCGCACTATAGCGCATCTCGTGCGCGAGCCTAGAGGCGGCGGCCGCCTCAGCCGCCGAACAACGCATTGCGCCGCGCATGCATCAGCACGATCGCGAGGTCCCATGGCGCAACGCGCGCCTCGCGAGCGAGTTCGGATGCGGCAAAGAGGCGCATACCCGAACCCTCGTGCTGGACCAGGGCGGCAAATTCGGCGGGCTCGCACGGCACGATGAAGAAGCTCATGCGATCGCGCCGCGGCGGCGTCAGCGGCAGCACGATCTCCATCTCGGTGAAGAGGGTGGCGAGGCGTGGGGCGAATTCGAGCTCCTCCAGAAGCTCGCGACGGATCGCCGTCGCCGCATTCTCGCCAGGGTCGATCGAGCCGCCGAACAACCCCCAATGCCCGGGCAGCAGAATGCCGGGCTTCTCGTCGCGGCGCTGCATGAGATACCGCCCATTGCAGAGAATGAGCGCCGCCGCGCACCAGCGCCCGATCGCGGCTCCTTCGGGGGCGCTCATGAGCCCATGCCGCGATTGAGCTCGTAAAGCGCGATCGCCGCCGCGTTCGAGACGTTGAGCGAGGTGATGGCCCCACGCGTCGGCAGGCGGGCCAACAGATCGCAGCGCTCGCGCGTCAATCGCCGCATCCCGGCTCCCTCGGCGCCGAGCACGAGGGCGAGGCGGCCGGAAAGGCGCAGCTCGGGAAGGCTCCGCTCGGCCGCTTCATCGAGCCCGGCGCACCAGAAGCCGGCCGCTTTGAGGCGATCCATCGCGCGCGCCAGATTGACGACGCGGAGGAGGGGAACATGCTCGAGCGCCCCCGATGCCGCCTTGGCGAGCGCGCCCGTCACGGGCGGCGCGCCGTGCTCCGGAAGGATGACGGCGAGCGCGCCGAAAGCGGCCGCCGAGCGCAGCACCGCGCCCACATTGTGCGGGTCGGTGACCTGGTCGAGAAGGATGACGGCTTGGGTCGCGGCGCCCTCGGGCGCCGCCCCTTCGAGGCGCTCCAGCACGTCGTCGAGGAGGGGCTCCGCGAGCGGGTCGGCGAGAAGGGCGACGCCTTGATGGACGGCGTCCTCGGGCAGAAGCCCGGCGAAGACATCGCGCTCCAAGATCTCGGGGCCGGCCGCCGGCAGCTCCGCTAGCGCCTCAGCCAGGAGCGTGCGCAAGCCCGGCGCCGCTTCGGGGAGGCTGGCGAGACGGCGAATGCGGCGGCGCGGATTGGCAAGCGCTGCGGCAACGGCGTGGCGCCCATAGATCCACGCGCTCTCCTCGTGAGAGCGCGGCCGCGGCGGCGCTTTCGCGCGCTTGGCGCGCCGCGCGCCGCTGGCAGGGCGCGGCGCCGCCTCCGGAGCCGCGATCGCGGCTTGAGCCGGAACCGGGCGCCCGCCGGCGGCCGGCCCGAACCGTTCCGACCGGCGCCGCTTGCGGCGGCCCCTGCCTCGTCCATCGCCCATTCGATAGCCATGGCGCTTCCGACCCCGACAGGCAAGCCCCTTTCACGGCGAGTAGCATTGGCCGGCAAAACCGCGTATCATGTCGCGCCGCGGCAGCGTTCTCGGTCGGCGCGGGGAGCGCGCTCGCCGCCTCGGCAGCACCTGAGCCGTGCGATATGCGAATCGCGCGGGCGAGGGTGTTGTTCATGTTGACAAGGGCAGTCGGAAACCTTTAAGAGGCCGTCTCCGCTGCGTCGTTCGGCGCGGCCCCGGCTCGCCTGACGGCGCCAGGCGGTGCGGTGGCCCGCCGAGAGCCGAGCGGCATGCGTCCCGAGCTGGTCGCCGAAGGAGCGGAGGGGTGGCCGAGCGGTCAATGGCAGCAGACTGTAAATCTGCCGACTTTACGTCTACGAAGGTTCGAATCCTTCCCCCTCCACCATCGCGGCAAGATGGCCGCGCGGCGGAAAGGAAGGCGGCCGGAGGAGGGCGACGGAGCATCGGGCGGGTGTAGCTCAATGGTAGAGCTCCAGCCTTCCAAGCTGGCTACGTGGGTTCGATTCCCATCACCCGCTCCACTCCTCGTTTTTGGGTCGATGGTGTCGCATCCGGGGTTTTGATCGGGTCTCTTGCAGGAACGGAAAGCCGAAACTCATGGCGAAGGCGAAGTTTGAGCGGACGAAGCCGCATTGCAACATCGGGACGATAGGGCATGTTGACCACGGGAAGACGTCGCTGACGGCGGCGATCACGAAGGTTCTGGCGGAGACGGGTGGGGCGACCTACACGGCGTATGACCAGATCGACAAGGCGCCGGAGGAGAAGGCGCGGGGGATCACGATTTCGACGGCGCATGTTGAGTACGAGACGGAGAAGCGGCACTACGCGCATGTCGACTGCCCGGGTCATGCGGACTACGTGAAGAACATGATCACGGGGGCGGCGCAGATGGACGGCGCGATCCTGGTGGTGTCGGCGGCGGACGGGCCGATGCCGCAGACGCGCGAGCACATTCTGCTGGCGCGGCAGGTGGGGGTGCCGTCGCTGGTGGTGTTCCTGAACAAGGTCGACATGGTGGACGACCCGGAGCTCCTGGAGCTGGTGGAGCTGGAGGTTCGCGAGCTGCTGTCGAGCTACCAGTTCCCGGGAGACGAGATTCCGATTGTGAAGGGCTCGGCGCTGATGGCGCTGGAGGGGAAGGAGCCGAAGATCGGGCATGACGCGATCCTGGAGCTGATGAAGGCGGTGGACAGCTACATTCCGCAGCCGGAGCGGGCGAAGGACCGTCCGTTCCTGATGCCGATCGAGGACGTTTTCTCGATCTCGGGGCGCGGGACGGTGGTGACGGGCCGGGTGGAGCGCGGGGTCATCAAGGTCGGCGAGGAGGTGGAGATCGTCGGGCTGCGGGAGACGACGAAGACGGTGGTGACGGGCGTCGAGATGTTCCGCAAGCTGCTCGACCAGGGGGAGGCGGGGGACAATATCGGGGCGCTTCTGCGGGGGACGAAGCGGGAGGAGGTCGAGCGCGGCCAGGTTCTGGCGGCGCCGGGTTCGATCACGCCGCACACGCATTTCCAGTGCGAGGCCTACATCCTGACGAAGGAGGAGGGGGGCCGGCACACGCCGTTCTTCGCGAACTACCGGCCGCAATTCTACTTCCGGACGACGGATGTGACGGGGACGGTGGTGCTGCCGGCGGGGACGGAGATGGTGATGCCGGGCGACAACATTCAGATGGAGGTGCAGCTCATCGCGCCGATCGCCATGGACGAGGGCCTGCGCTTTGCCATCCGCGAGGGCGGCCGCACCGTCGGCGCCGGCGTCGTCGCCAAGATCATAAAGTAGGGAAGGATTGCGATTTGCCCTCGCTGCCGCACTCGGAGGGCCAGGGTGAGGGCGGAGGGGACAGGGTTCTGCGGATCTAAGGAGTGTAGCTCAACTGGTAGAGCACCGGTCTCCAAAACCGGGGGTTGGGGGTTCGAGCCCCTCCACTCCTGCCACAGCATGTCGCGGCCGCCGGATCTGGAATCCGGCAGTGCCGGTGCCATATAGGGTAGTCTTCGAATAACGGTCATGGCCAAAACAACTCCGGCAAAGTTCTTCCAGGAAGTGCGGCAGGAAGTGTCGCGCGTCACCTGGCCGACGCGGAAAGAGACGCTCGTCACCACGGCGATGGTGCTCGTCATGGTGTTCTTCGCCGCTCTCTTCTTCTTCGTCGTCGATCAGGTCATGTCGCAAGCCGTCCGCTTCGTCCTTGGTCTTGGAGGCTGAGCCATGGCGATGCGCTGGTACGTCATCCACGTCTATTCCGGCTTCGAGAAGAAGGTGGCGAGCTCGATCCGCGAGCAGGCCGAGCAGAAGGGCCTTGCCGATCGCTTCGAAGAGATCCTCGTGCCGACCGAGGAGGTCATCGAGGTGAAGCGCGGCGCCAAGGTCAATGCCGAGCACAAGCTGTTCCCGGGCTACGTGCTGATCAAAATGGACCTCAGCGACGAGACCTGGCATCTCGTCAAGAACACGGCCAAGGTCACGGGCTTCCTCGGCGGCCGCGGCAAGCCGGCGCCCATCAGCGAAGCCGAGGCGATGCGCATCATGCGCCAGATCCAGGAGGGCATCGAGCGGCCGAAGCCGTCGATCACTTTCGAGGTCGGCGAGCAGGTGCGCGTCTCGGACGGTCCCTTCACCTCGTTCAACGGCTTCGTCGAGGAGGTCGACGAGGAGAAGGCGCGCCTCAAAGTCGCCGTCTCGATCTTCGGCCGCGCCACTCCCGTCGAGCTCGAATACAGCCAGGTCGAGAAGGTTTAATCCGCGGGAGGGCCCGCCAAGCCCGCTCGTACCGCGCAACCCTGATGAGAAAGGGCGAATAGGTCATGGCGAAAAAAGTCGTGGGCATGATCAAGCTGCAGGTGCCGGCCGGCAAGGCGAATCCGTCGCCGCCGATCGGCCCGGCGCTGGGCCAGCGCGGGCTCAACATCATGGAGTTCTGCAAGGCGTTCAACGCGCGCACGCAGGGCCTGGAGCCCGGCATGCCGATCCCGGTCGTGATCACCGCCTATGCCGACCGCTCCTTCACCTTCGAGACCAAGACGCCGCCCAACAGCTACTTTCTGCTGAAGGCGGCGGGTCTCGAGAAGGGCGCGCAGGCGCCGGGCAAGGGCGCTGTCGGCAAGGTCACGATGGCGCAGATCCGCGACATCGCCGGCAAGAAGATGGCCGACCTCAACGCCAAGGACCTCGACGGCGCCTGCCGCATGCTGATCGGCTCGGCGCGGTCGATGGGCCTCGAAGTGGTGGAGTAGGGCGATGGCACGCATCGGAAAGCGCCTGAAGAAGGCCTATGAAGGCATTGATCCGGCGACCTCTTATGACGTCGCCGAGGCGGTGAAGCTGGTCAAGGGCCGGGCCAAGACGAAGTTCGACGAGACGGTCGAGATAGCAATGAACCTCAACATCGATCCGCGCAAGGCCGACCAGAACCTGCGCGGCACGGTGATGCTGCCGCACGGCACCGGCAAGACGCTGCGCGTCGCCGTCTTCGCCCGCGGCGACCGGGCGAAGGAAGCCGAGGCCGCGGGCGCCGATCTCGTCGGCGCCGAGGATCTCGCCGAAAAGGTTCAGGCCGGCCAGATCGACTTCGACCGCTGCATCGCCACGCCGGACCTGATGGCGGTCGTTGGCCGCCTCGGCAAGGTGCTGGGCCCGCGCGGGTTGATGCCGAATCCGAAGCTCGGAACGGTGACGACCAATGTCGGCGAGGCGGTGCGGGCGGCCAAGGGCGGGCAGGTCGAGTTCCGCGCCGAGAAGGCCGGCATCGTCCATGCCGGGATCGGCAAGGTCAGCTTCAGCGAAGCGGCGCTCGTCGACAATGTGCGCGCCTTCGTCGGGGCGATCAGCCGGTCGAAGCCGTCCGGGGTCAAAGGCACCTATATAAGGAAGGTGAGCCTCAGCTCGACCATGGGGCCGGGCGTCAAGCTGGAGATTTCGAGCCTCGCCGAGTGAGCGGCGCGGCTTTGTTGGATACCGCCGCCGGGCGCAACCGGGCGGCGGGCGACGGGGCGGGTCGCGCATCCCCTGCGGATGCCTGCCCGTTCCGGTCCTGTCCGAGACTGTAGGTGCCGCGCGGGTACGCCCGCGGGCCTAAGGCTTCCCGGCGAAGCGCCTGCATGAGACAGCGGTCGGCGATCTCGACGGTTCTCCCGCGCGGAGGACCGGCGCGGTCGGGACTTCTGGGACAGGCGAACCGGGTGCCGCGAGAGGTCTTGCGGCGCCCTCGTGCAACGGATCTCGCGCCGCGCCCGCAGAGGGCGGCGGAACGGGATCCAAGGTCGGAGACGAGCAGTGGATCGATCACAGAAGGAGAAGCTGGTCGAGACTCTGCATGCCGCGCTTTCCGGCACCGTCTGCCTCGTCATCACCCATCAGTCCGGCTTGACCGTGGCTGAGGTGACGGGGTTGCGGCGCCAGATGCGCGATGCAGGCGCCAGCTTCAAGGTGACGAAGAACCGGCTCGCGCGTCTCGCCCTCAAGGGCACGAAGTTCGAGCGGCTCTCGCCGCTGTTCACCGGACCCACGGCAATCGCCTATTCGCGGGACCCGGTGGCGGCGGCGAAGGTGACGGTCGAGTTCGCCAACAGGAACGACAAGCTGCGGATCGTCGGGGGCGCCCTCGACGAGCAGCAGCTTGATGTCGAAGGGGTGAAGTCGCTCGCCACCATGCCGTCGCTCGACGAGCTGCGCGGCAAGCTGATCGGCATGCTGCAAACGCCGGCGACCCGCATCGCCGCCGTGCTGCAGGCGCCGGCAGGCCAGCTTGCGCGCGTTCTCGCCGCTTACGGCCGCAAGGGCGAAGCCGCCTAGTCGAAACCTCAATTTTGCCATCCCAGGAGTGAACAATGGCCGATCTAGCCAAATTGGTTGACGATCTCTCGGCGCTCACCGTCATCGAAGCGGCCGAGCTCTCGAAGATGCTCGAGGAAAAATGGGGCGTCTCGGCGGCCGCCCCGGTCGCCGTCGCGGCCGCGGGCGGCGGCGGCGCCGCGCCGGCCGCCGCAGCGGCGACGGAGAAGACCGAGTTCAACGTCATCCTTGCCGCCGCGGGCGACAAGAAGATCAACGTCATCAAGGAAGTCCGCGCCATTACCGGGCTCGGACTCAAAGAGGCGAAGGATCTTGTCGAAGGCGCGCCGAAGCCGGTCAAGGAAGGCGTCAACAAGGACGAGGCGGCGAAGATCAAGAAGCAGCTTGAAGAGGCGGGTGCGACAGTCGAGCTCAAATAAGGCCGTCGAGGTCGTGCGAGCGAGCGGGGCGGGGGCCCGGGTAATTCCGGGGCGCCCGGCTCCGCCGCTGCGCCGGAATGCCGGGGCGCGAATCTCTCGCGCACGCCGGCATTCGGCGTTTTCGGCGGGCGCCGCCGCCAGCCGCCGCATTGGTTATGTTGTTTCGGTCGGAACACCGCTCCGCAATTGCCGCGGGGCAGCAGGGTCATCAACGAGGGTTGTCCATGGCTAAGTCCTTCACGGGTCGCAAGCGTATCCGCAAGAGCTTCGGGCGCATTCCCGAAGTGGCGCCGATGCCGAACCTGATCGAAGTGCAGAAGAGCTCCTATGACCATTTCCTGCAGATGGGCGTGGCGCCGGAGGCGCGCGGCGCCGTCGGGCTGCAGGAGGTGTTCCGCTCGGTCTTCCCGATCCGCGACTTCTCCGAGCGGGCGCAGCTCGAATTCGTGCGCTACGAGCTCGAGCAGCCGAAATACGATGTCGAGGAGTGCCAGCAGCGCGGCATCACCTTCGCCGCGCCTCTGAAGGTGACGCTCCGCCTCGTCGTCTGGGACGTCGACGAGGACACGGGCTCGCGCTCCATCCGCGACATCAAGGAGCAGGACGTCTATATGGGCGACATGCCGCTGATGACGAAGAACGGCACCTTCATCATCAACGGCACCGAGCGCGTCATCGTCTCGCAGATGCATCGCAGCCCCGGCGTCTTCTTCGATCACGACAAGGGCAAGACGCATTCCTCGGGCAAATATCTCTTCGCGGCGCGCGTCATCCCCTATCGCGGCTCCTGGCTCGATTTCGAGTTCGACGCCAAGGACCACGTCTATGTCCGTATCGATCGCCGCCGCAAGCTGCCGGCGACGACCCTGCTGCTCGCTCTCGACAACGCCGCGACCGAGGCCCTGCGCGCCGAGCGCGCCGCCGAGGGCAAGTCGCTGCAGCCCTTCGAGGCGCAAGGCATGTCCAAGGAGGAAATCCTCGGCTATTTCTACGACACCACTCTCTACCGGCGCGGCAAGAAGGGGTGGATGGCCGCCTTCGATCCCGGCCGCTACAAGGGCGGCGTCAAGCTCGCCACCGACCTCATCGACGCCAAGACCGGACAGGTCAAGGTCGAGGCCGGCGCCAAGCTGACGCCGCGCCTCGCGCGCAAGCTCGTCGAGGAGGGGCTGAAGGAGATACTCGTGCCGCACGAGGACCTCGTCGGCCACTTCCTCGCCGCCGACCTCGTCAACGAGCAAACCGGCGAGATCTACGCCGAGGCCGGCGACGAGATCACCGAGGCGATGCTGGAGCTGCTTGCCGAAGCCGGCATCGGCGAGTTGCCGGTGCTGGCGATCGACCATGTCTCGGTCGGTCCCTACATCCGCAACACGCTGGCGCTCGACAAGAACGCGACGCGCGAGGATGCGCTCATCGACATCTATCGCGTCATGCGGCCTGGCGAGCCGCCTACCCTCGAAACGGCCGAGGCGCTCTTCAAGAGCCTTTTCTTCGACAATGAGCGCTACGACCTGTCGGCGGTCGGCCGTGTCAAGATGAACTCGCGCCTCAACCAGGAGACGGATGACAGCATCCGCGTCCTGCGCAAGGCAGACATCCTGGCCATCCTCAAAGTGCTGGTCGAGCTCAAGGACGGGCGCGGCGAGATCGACGATATCGACCATTTGGGAAACCGCCGGGTGCGCTCGGTCGGCGAGCTCATGGAGAACCAGTACCGCGTCGGCCTGCTGCGCATGGAGCGGGCGATCCGCGAGCGCATGAGCTCGGTCGAGATCGACACGGTGATGCCGCACGACCTCATCAACGCGAAGCCGGCGGCGGCGGCGGTGCGCGAGTTCTTCGGCTCGTCCCAGCTCTCGCAATTCATGGATCAGACGAACCCGCTCTCCGAGATCACGCACAAGCGGCGCCTCTCGGCGCTGGGGCCGGGCGGCCTCACGCGCGAGCGCGCGGGCTTCGAGGTGCGCGACGTGCATCCCACGCATTACGGGCGCATCTGCCCGATCGAGACGCCCGAGGGACCGAATATCGGCCTCATCAACAGCCTCGCCACCTATGCGCGGGTCAACCAGTACGGCTTCATCGAGAGCCCCTACCGGCGCGTCAAGGACGGCAAGGTCACCGACGAGGTGGTCTATCTTTCGGCGATGGAGGAGGGCCGTTACGCCATCGCGCAAGCCAATGTCGCAACCGACAAGGACGGGCGCATCAAGGCCGACCTCACCAACTGCCGCAAGGGCGGCGATTTCGTTATGGCGCGGCCGCAGGATATCGATTTCATCGACGTCTCGCCGAAGCAGCTCGTCTCGGTCGCGGCGGCGCTCATTCCCTTCCTCGAGAATGACGACGCCAACCGCGCCCTCATGGGCTCCAACATGCAGCGCCAGGCGGTGCCGCTCATCCAGGCCGAGGCGCCGCTCGTCGGCACCGGCATGGAGGAGACGGTGGCGCGCGATTCGGGAGTCACCATCATCGCGCGGCGCTCCGGCGTCGTCGACCAGGTGGACGCCACCCGCATCGTCATCCGCGCGACCGAGGAGACCTCGGCGGCGGCGCCCGGGGTCGACATCTACAACCTTCTCAAATTCCAGCGCTCGAACCAGAACACCTGCATCACGCAGCGGCCGCTGGTGAAGGTCGGCGACACCGTGAAGGCCGGGGACATCATTGGCGACGGGCCCTCGACCCAGCTCGGCGAGCTGGCGCTCGGCCGCAACGTGCTCTGCGCCTTCATGCCGTGGAACGGCTACAACTTCGAGGACTCGATCCTCATCTCCGAGCGCATCGTCTCCGAGGACGTCTTCACCTCGATCCACATCGAGGAATTCGAGGTGATGGCCCGCGACACCAAGCTCGGCCAGGAGGAGATCACCCGCGACATCCCCAATGTCGGCGAGGAGGCGCTGAAGAACCTCGACGAGGCCGGCATCGTCTATATCGGCGCCGAGGTGAAGCCGGGCGACATCCTCGTCGGCAAGGTGACCCCGAAGGGCGAATCGCCGATGACGCCGGAGGAGAAGCTGCTCCGCGCCATCTTCGGCGAGAAGGCGTCCGACGTGCGCGACACCTCGCTGCGCCTGCCGCCCGGCGTCGCCGGGACGATCGTCGAGGTTCGCGTCTTCTCTCGTCGCGGCGTCGACAAGGACGAGCGCGCGCTCGCCATCGAGCGCGCCGAGATCGAGCGTCTTGCGAAGGACCGCGACGACGAGCGCGCGATCCTCGAGCGCAGCTTCAATGCGCGCCTCAAGGAGCTTCTCATCGGCGAAGAGGCGGCGAGCGGGCCCAAGGGCATGAAGTCGGGCAGCAAGGTCACCGAAGCCTTGCTGGCCGAGTACACGCCCGGCCAGTGGCGGTCGATCTCGCTCCGCAACGACAAGCGCATGGCCGATATCGAGGCGCTGAAGAAGCAGATGGACGATTCGATCGGCGCCTTGCAAGCGCGGTTCGAGAGCAAGGTCGAGAAGCTGCAGCGCGGCGACGAGCTGCCGCCCGGCGTCATGAAGATGGTCAAAGTCTTCGTCGCCGTGAAGCGCAAGCTGCAGCCCGGCGACAAGATGGCGGGCCGCCACGGCAACAAAGGCGTCATCTCGCGCATCATGCCCGTCGAGGACATGCCCTACCTGCCGGACGGCACCTCGGTCGATATCGTTCTCAACCCCTTGGGCGTGCCGAGCCGCATGAATGTCGGGCAGATTCTCGAGACCCATCTCGGCTGGGCCGCCGCGGGGCTTGGCCGCCAGGTCGGCGAGCTGCTCGACAAGCTCGGCCGGTCGGCGAAGCCGGCGGATCTGCGCAAGATGCTAATCGAGGTCTATGATGATCCGGACGACCGCGCCGACATCAAGAAGATGGACGAGCCGGCGCTGATCGAGCTCGCGCGCAACCTGAGCCACGGCGTGCCGATGGCGAGCCCGGTCTTCGACGGGGCGCGCGAGGAGGACATCGTGCAGATGCTGACCAAGGCCGGGCTCGACGCGTCGGGCCAGGTGACCCTGATCGACGGCCGCACCGGCGAGCCCTTCGACCGCAAGGTCACGGTCGGCTACATCTACATGCTGAAGCTGCACCACCTCGTCGACGACAAGATCCACGCGCGGTCGATCGGTCCCTACAGCCTCGTCACCCAGCAGCCGCTGGGCGGCAAGGCGCAGTTCGGCGGCCAGCGCTTCGGCGAGATGGAGGTGTGGGCGCTCGAAGCCTATGGCGCCGCCTACACCTTGCAGGAGATGCTGACGGTGAAGTCGGACGACGTCTCGGGACGCACCAAGGTCTACGAGGCGATCGTGCGCGGCGACGACAATTTCGAGGCGGGCATCCCCGAATCCTTCAACGTGCTCGTCAAGGAATTGCGCTCGCTCGGCCTCAACGTCGAGCTGGAGCAGCGCAGCTATTGAAAACGGCGCGGCGGCCGGCGCTCGCCTGCCGCCGCTCACGACCGGCCGCCTGCGGGCGGGCCCGGTCCCGCGTTACCGAGAGAGGTCGTTCATGAACGAACTGATGAATATCTTCGGGCAGGTCGCCGGGCCGCAGAGCTTCGACCAGATCCGCATCTCGATCGCCAGCCCCGAGCGCATCCGCTCCTGGTCCTACGGCGAGATCAAGAAGCCCGAGACCATCAACTATCGCACCTTCAAGCCGGAGCGCGACGGGTTGTTCTGCGCCCGCATCTTCGGGCCGATCAAGGACTACGAGTGCTTGTGCGGCAAGTACAAGCGCATGAAGTACCGCGGCATCATCTGCGAGAAATGCGGCGTCGAGGTCACGCTCTCCAAGGTGCGGCGCGACCGCATGGGGCACATCGAGCTGGCTTCGCCCGTCGCGCATATCTGGTTCCTGAAGTCGCTGCCGAGCCGCATCGGCCTGCTCCTCGACATGACGCTGAAGGATCTGGAGCGCGTCCTCTATTTCGAGAACTACGTCGTCATCGAGCCGGGTCTGACGCCGCTGAAGCTGCACCAGCTCCTCAGCGAAGAGGAGTACCTCAACGCCCAGGATGAATACGGCGAGGACCAGTTCACCGCCGCGATCGGCGCCGAGGCGCTGCGGACCATGCTGTCCGCGATCAATCTCGAGGAGGAGCGCGACAAGGTCCGCGTCGAGCTGCGCGAGACCTCCTCGGAAGCGAAGCGCAAGAAGCTCGTGAAGCGCCTGAAGCTCATTGAAGCCTTCATCGATTCGAAGAGCCGGCCGGAGTGGATGATCCTCGAAGTCGTCCCCGTGATCCCGCCGGAGCTGCGCCCCCTCGTCCCTCTGGACGGCGGCCGCTTCGCGACCTCGGACCTCAACGACCTCTACCGCCGCGTCATCAACCGCAACAACCGGTTGAAGCGCCTCATCGAGCTGCGCGCCCCCGACATCATCGTGCGCAACGAGAAGCGCATGCTGCAGGAGGCGGTGGATGCGCTCTTCGATAACGGACGGCGCGGCCGCATCATCACCGGCGCCAACAAGCGGCCGCTGAAGTCGCTTTCCGACATGCTGAAGGGCAAGCAGGGCCGCTTCCGCCAGAACCTCCTCGGCAAGCGCGTCGACTATTCGGGCCGATCCGTCATCGTCGTCGGGCCGGAGCTGAAGCTCCATCAATGCGGGCTGCCGAAGAAGATGGCGCTCGAGCTCTTCAAGCCCTTCATCTACTCGAAGCTCGAGCTCTACGGCCTCGCCTCGACGATCAAGGCGGCAAAGCGCATGGTCGAGAAGGAGCGGCCCGAGGTCTGGGATATCCTCGAAGAGGTGATCCGCGAGCATCCGGTGCTGCTGAACCGCGCACCGACGCTGCACCGTCTCGGCATCCAGGCCTTCGAGCCGACCCTCATCGAGGGCAAGGCCATCCAGCTCCATCCGCTCGTCTGCACCGCCTTCAACGCCGATTTCGACGGCGACCAGATGGCCGTGCACGTGCCGCTGTCACTGGAGGCGCAGCTCGAAGCGCGCGTCCTCATGATGTCGACCAACAACATCCTGTCGCCGGCCAACGGCAAGCCGATCATCGTGCCGAGCCAGGATATCGTCCTCGGCCTCTACTACATCACGATGGAGCGCGAGGGCGAGAAGGGCGAGGGCATGTCCTTCGCGACGCTGGGCGAGATCGAGCAGGCGCTCGATGCCGGCGCCGTGACGCTGCACGCCCGCATCAACGCGCGCCTCAATCTCATGGACAAGGACGGCAACATGGTGGTCCAGCGCGTCACGACGACGCCGGGCCGCATGCTGCTTTCCGAGATCCTGCCGCGCCACCGCAACATCAGCTTCGACCTGCTGAACCGCCTCCTCACCAAGAAGGAGATCAGCAACCTCATCGACCAGGTCTACCGTCATTGCGGCCAGAAGGAGACGGTGATCTTCTGCGACCGCCTGATGGCCTTGGGATTCCAGCACGCCTGCCGGGCCGGCATCTCCTTCGGCAAGGACGACCTCATCATCCCGGCCGCCAAGGAGAAGCTCGTCGGCGACGCGCAGACCAAGGTGAAGGAGTACGAGCAGCAATATCTCGACGGGCTCATCACCCAGGGCGAGAAGTACAACAAGGTCGTCGACGTCTGGTCGAGCTGCACCGAGAAGGTCGCCGAGGAGATGATGAAGGTCATCCGCACGGCGCGGAAGGGCGAGCCGATCAATTCCGTCTGGATGATGTCGGATTCGGGCGCCCGCGGCTCGGCGGCGCAGATCAAGCAGCTCGCCGGGATGCGCGGCCTCATGGCCAAGCCCTCGGGCGAGATCATCGAGACGCCGATCATCTCTAACTTCAAGGAGGGCCTCACCGTCCTCGAATACTTCAACTCGACGCATGGCGCCCGCAAGGGTCTCGCCGACACGGCGCTGAAGACCGCCAATTCCGGCTATCTGACGCGCCGCCTCGTCGACGTGGCGCAGGACGCCATCATCACCGAGGAGGATTGCGGCACGACGCGCGGGCTCACGATCCGCGCCGTCGTCGATGGCGGCGAGGTCATCGCGCCGCTCTCCGACCGCATCCTCGGCCGCACTGCCTCGATCGACATCCTCGACCCGCTCTCGGGCAAGGTCGTCGTCGCAGCCGGCAACCTCATCGACGAGGAGGCGGTCGAGCGCATTGAGCGCGCCGGCATCGATGCGGTCGGCATCCGCTCGGTCCTGACCTGCGAGGCCTCGGTCGGCGTCTGCGGCAAGTGCTACGGACGCGATCTGGCGCGCGGCACAGTCGTCAATATCGGCGAGGCGGTCGGCGTCATCGCGGCGCAGTCGATCGGCGAGCCGGGAACTCAGCTCACCATGCGCACCTTCCATATCGGCGGGGCGGTGCAGCGCGGCGCCGAGATATCCTCGATCGAGGCGGCGTTCGACGCCAAGGTCCGGGTGCGGAACCGCAACATCGTCGTCAACTCGGCGGGCGTGCCGGTGGTGATGGGCCGCAACTGCGAGATGGTGCTGCTCGACGAGGTCGGCCGCGAGAAGGCGCGCCACCGCGTCCCCTACGGCGCAAAGCTGCTCGCCGACGAGGGCACGATCGTCGCCAAGGGGCAGAAGCTCGCGGAGTGGGATCCCTACACGATCCCTATCATCACCGAGCGCGACGGCATCGCCCATTACGTCGATCTGACCGAGGGCGTCTCGATGCGCGAGGTGATCGACGAGGCGACGGGCATCTCCTCCAAGGTGGTCATCGACTGGAAGCAGCAGCCGCGCGGCAACGATCTGAAGCCGCGGATCACGCTGCGCGATCCGCAGGGCGAGGTGCTCACTCTCGCCAACGGGCTCGAGGCGCGCTACTTCATGTCGGTCGATGCCATCCTCTCGGTCGAGAACGGCGCCGAGGTGAAGGCGGGCGACGTTCTGGCTCGCATCCCGCGCGAGAGCTCCAAGACCCGCGACATCACCGGCGGCCTGCCGCGCGTCGCCGAGCTCTTCGAAGCCCGCAAGCCCAAGGATTTCGCGATCATCAGCGAGATCGACGGGCGCGTCGAATTCGGCAAGGATTACAAGACCAAGCGCCGCATCCTCGTGGTTCCGACCGAAGAGGGCAAGGAGCCGGTCGAGTATCTGATCCCGAAGGGCAAGCACATCAGCGTGCAGGAAGGGGACTACGTTCAGAAGGGCGATCTCCTCATGGACGGCAACCCCGTTCCGCACGACATCCTGCGCGTCCTCGGCGTCGAGGCGCTGGCGTCCTATCTCATCAACGAGATCCAGGAGGTCTATCGGCTGCAGGGCGTCAAGATCAACGACAAGCACATCGAGGTGATCGTTCGCCAGATGCTGCAGAAGGTCGAGATCGAGGACGCCGGCGAGACGACCTTCCTGGCAGGCGAGCAGGTCGATCGGGCCGAATTCGAGGAGGTCAACCGCAAGACCGAGAAGGAGGGGCTGCGCCTGGCGACAGCCCATCCGGTGCTGCAAGGCATCACCAAGGCGAGCCTGCAGACCGGGTCCTTCATCTCGGCCGCCTCCTTCCAGGAGACGACGCGCGTCCTCACGGAGGCGGCGGTGTCGGGCCGCGTCGATGCCCTCACCGGCCTCAAGGAGAACGTTATCGTCGGGCGCCTCATCCCGGCCGGCACCGGCAGCGTCATCGCTCGCTGGCGCGAGATCGCGGCAACGCGCGACCGCGAAATGGAGGCCGTCACCGCCGAGCAGGCCCAGGCGGCGCCGCCCATCGAGGCCGAGAAGCGCACGGCCTGAGGCGCCTCGGCCGGCAACAGCCCTCGCCCGTTTTTGCAAAACCTTTGCAAGACCCTCTCCCCTCCGGGGGAGAGGGAGGGGTGAGGGCATTGCTGGAAGGCTCTCGGCGCGGAGCCTGCCAGCGAGCGCAAGCTATTCGAGAAGGCTGCGAAAGAGCGCGAAGGCCTCGGCCTTCGTCTCGAAGCCGATCCCCGGCGCTTCCGGCAGGGTGGCGCGGCCGTTCCGCGGCGTCTCGCCGTCGCCGAGGCCGGCGAGCGGCTGGAAGCAGAGCGGGTTGACCTCGGCGCCGCCGAGGCCGAGGGCGGTGGCGACATGGAGGGTGAAGAGGTGACCGCCATGCGGCCAGAAGGCGCGGCGCGGCCAGCCCGCGCCTTCGAGGTATTCCAAGATCTGCAAATACCCCGGCAGCCCGTAGCAATGGACGGGATCGAAGAGGAGGATGTCGCGGTCGCGCCGGAGGCCGCCATGCCGGTCGAGGAGCTTCGCCTCCGCCAGCGAGAAAAGGGCTTCGCCGGCAGCGATCGGTCCCTCATAGCGGAGGGCGGTGTCGGCGAGCGTCGCGAAGTCCAAGGGATCGCATACGTCTTCGAACCACCAGAGACCGAGCGGCGCGAGCGCCTCGGCGGCGGCGCGGCTGGCCTCCGGGCCGTAGGCGTTCATCGCATCGACGGCAAGACAGCCCGGCGCGTCGAGGCGGCGCTGCGCCGCCTCGATGCGCCGGAGGTCTTCCTTAAGGGGCGCCGAGCCGATCTTGATCTTGACCCGCGTATAGCCACCATCGCGCAAGCGGGCGATTTCGTCGGCGAGCCGCGCGACATCGTCGCGCGGGTAGTAGTAGCCGCCGCCGGCATAGACAGGGAGGGTCGCGGGAGGCTCGGCGACCTTGCGGCCGAGCCGCGCCGCCAGGAAGCGGTAGAGCGGCAGGCCGGCGATCTTCGCCGCGGCGTCCCAGAGCGCCATGTCGAGCGTGCCGATAGCGACGCAGCGCTCGCCATGGCCGCCGGGCTTCTCGCCGGCCAGCATGGCTCTTGCGGCGCAAAAGGGGTCGAGACTGTTGCCGCTGGCATCGGCGAGGTCGCTCATCGCGAGGAGGCGCGGGGCAAAGCGCTCGCGGATGAGCCCGCCCTGCGCGTAGCGTCCGATCGAGGCGAAGCCGTAGCCGATCACCCGCGCGCCCGATCGCACGACATCCGTGACGAGCGCGACGATGCTGGTCGTGAGGCCGCCCGAAGGCAGCGACGGATCGCCATGGCGCGAGATGGCGAGCGAGCGCTCGCGGATGTCGGCAATGCGCATGCGGCTTACGCTGGCCTCGCGAGTGGGAGTCCGACGACTCTTACCGCCGATGGCGCGGTCGATCGAGGCGGAATCGGCGCGGCGCCATGCGGCCATCGCTGTCGCCGCCATGCCTTCCGCGCTCGCGGAATCGGCGCCGGAGCATGGTTGCAAACTGCTTGACGGGGTTGGGGGGCGCCACTATAACTCCGCGCACTTTTGACGGGCTGGCCGTAGGAAGCCACCTAGACGCAGCCTTGAGTTTCGACAGTGGCTTGGCGCCGTGCGAGACGGCGCAGCGAAAACGGGCAGGTGTGCCAAAATCCCTCGCGCCGGCGATGCGGTGTCGTATCGCGCGGCGCTGGCGTTTGACGAGGTTTGTAACGGATGCCGACGATCAACCAGCTCATCCGCAACCCGCGGTCGCCGCAAACGGCGCGCAACAAGGTTCCGGCGATGCAGGCTTGCCCGCAGAAGCGCGGCGTGTGCACCCGCGTCTACACGACGACGCCGAAGAAGCCGAATTCGGCGCTGCGCAAAGTGGCGCGCGTGCGCCTCACTAACGGCTTCGAGGTGACGAGCTACATTCCCGGCGAGGGCCATAATCTGCAGGAGCACTCGGTGGTCCTCATCCGCGGCGGCCGCGTCAAGGACCTGCCCGGCGTCCGCTACCACATCATCCGCGGCACGCTCGACACCCAAGGCGTCAAGGACCGCCGCCAGCGCCGGTCGAAATACGGCGCCAAGCGGCCGAAGTAAGGAGAGGCCGCGATGTCACGCCGCAGAGCCGCCGAGAAGCGCGAGGTCCTGCCCGACGCCAAATTCGGCGACGTGGTCGTCACGAAATTCATGAACTGCCTCATGTATGAGGGCAAGAAGTCGGTCGCGGAGTCGATCGTCTATGGCGCCTTCGATCGGCTGTCGAAGCGCTCGGGCCAGGATCCGCTGCGCATCTTCCACGATGCGCTCGGCAATGTCCGCCCGGCGGTCGAGGTGCGCTCGCGGCGCGTCGGCGGCGCCACATATCAGGTGCCGGTCGAAGTCCGCCCGGACCGCAGCCAGGCGCTCGCGATCCGCTGGCTGATCGGGGCGGCGCGAGCCCGCTCGGAAAATACGATGGAGGAACGCCTGTCGGGCGAGTTGTCGGACGCCGCGCAAAATCGCGGCGCGGCGGTGAAGAAGCGGGAGGACACGCACCGCATGGCGGATGCGAACAAAGCCTTCTCGCATTACCGCTGGTGACAGGGTTCTAGCCGGGTCCAGGCGGGCCTCCGGAGTCTTTGATGACACGTACCACCCCACTCGATCGCTATCGCAACATCGGCATCATGGCTCATATCGATGCCGGCAAGACGACGACGACCGAGCGCATTCTCTACTATACGGGCCGCTCCTATAAGATCGGCGAGGTCCATGAAGGCACCGCCACCATGGACTGGATGGAGCAGGAGCAAGAGCGCGGCATCACGATCACCTCGGCCGCGACGACCTGCTTCTGGCGCGACCACCGCATCAACATCATCGACACGCCCGGCCACGTCGACTTCACCATCGAGGTCGAGCGCAGCTTGCGCGTCCTCGACGGCGCCGTCACGGTGTTCGACAGCGTCGCCGGGGTCGAGCCGCAATCCGAGACGGTGTGGCGCCAGGCCGACAAATACGGCGTGCCGCGCATCTGCTTCGTCAACAAGATGGACCGCATCGGCGCGGATTTCTTCCGCTGCGTCGATATGATCGTCGACCGCCTGGGGGCGCAGCCGCTGGTCTGCCAGCTGCCGATCGGCGTCGAGAGCGATTTCGTCGGCATCGTCGATCTCGTGGCGATGAAGGCGGTCAAATGGCGCGATGAGACCCTGGGCGCCCAGTTCGATGTCGTCGAGATTCCCGCCGAGCTCTCCGAAAAGGCGAAGGAGTACCGGCAGAAGCTCGTCGAGACGGCGGTCGAGCAGGATGATGCCGCGCTCGAGGCCTATCTCGGCGGCGAGGAGCCGAGCGAGGAGACGTTGAAGCGGTGCATCCGCAAGGGCACCGTCGCCTTCAAATTCGTCCCCGTCCTCTGCGGCTCGGCCTTCAAGAACAAAGGCGTGCAGCCTTTGCTCGACGCCGTCGTCGATTTCCTGCCGGCGCCGACGGATGTCGCCGCGATCAGGGGCGTCAAGATGGGCACGGACGAGGAGATCGTCCGCAAATGCTCCGATGACGAGCCTTTCGCAGGCCTCGCCTTCAAGATCATGACCGACCCCTTCGTCGGCTCCCTCACCTTCGTTCGCATCTATTCGGGTGTCCTGCAAAGCGGCAGCCAGGTGCTGAACAGCGTCAAGGACAGTCGCGAGCGGATCGGACGCATGCTGCAGATGCATGCCAATCACCGCGAGGACATCAAGGAGGCAAGAGCCGGCGACATCGTCGCCCTCGCGGGTCTCAAGAACACGACGACGGGCGACACGCTCTGCGATCCCAATGCCGCCGTGGTGCTGGAGCGCATGGAGTTCCCCGATCCCGTCATCGAGATCGCCGTCGAGCCCAAGACGAAGGGCGACCAGGAGAAGATGGGACAGGCGCTGGCGCGGCTTGCGACCGAGGATCCCTCGTTCCGGGTGTCGGTCGATCACGAGAGCGGCCAGACGCGGATCAAGGGGATGGGCGAACTCCATCTCGAAATCATCGTCGACCGCATGAAGCGCGAGTTCAAGGTCGACGCCAATGTCGGCGCGCCGCAGGTCGCCTACCGCGAGACGATTACGCGCAAATCCGACGTCGACTACACGCACAAGAAGCAGACGGGCGGCTCGGGCCAGTTCGCGCGCGTCAAGATCCGTTTCGAGCCGCTGCCGCCCGGCTCAGGCTTCGAGTTCGCGAGCGAGGTCGTCGGCGGCAACGTGCCGAAGGAATACGTCCCCGGCGTCGAGAAGGGCCTCAGGGGCTCGCTCGAGAACGGCGTCCTCGCCGGCTTTCCGGTCATCGACTTCAAGGCCGTGCTCTATGACGGCGCCTATCACGACGTCGATTCAAGCGTGCTCGCCTTCGAGATCGCCGCGCGGGCGGCCTTCAAGGAGGGCATGATGAAGGCCGGGCCGAAGCTCCTCGAGCCGGTGATGCGGGTCGAGGTGGTGACGCCCGAAGACTACATGGGCGACGTCATCGGCGACCTCAACAGCCGGCGCGGCCAGGTGACCGGCATGGATCAGCGCGGCAATGCCCGCGTCATCAACGCCATCGTGCCGCTCGCCAACATGTTCGGCTACGTCAATACCCTGCGCTCGATGAGCCAGGGGCGGGCGCAGTACACGATGCATTTCGACCATTATGAGCAAGTGCCCCAGGCGGTCGCGGATGAAGTCCGCGCCAAGATGGCCTGAGTCGGAGCGGAGAAGAGAGCCATGGCGAAGGCGAAGTTTGAGCGGACGAAGCCGCATTGCAACATCGGGACGATAGGGCATGTTGACCACGGGAAGACGTCGCTGACGGCGGCGATCACGAAGG
>Ga0209581_1001555_pt1 | contig 26011 bp, 35 predicted proteins | sample Coa_R2_FD_187160 | JGI IMG/M metagenome (GOLD analysis project Ga0209581, IMG submission 187160) | Surface soil microbial communities from Centralia Pennsylvania, which are recovering from an underground coalmine fire - Coalmine... | ecosystem: Environmental > Terrestrial > Soil > Unclassified ...
TTTAGCTTCTGCTTTGAAGTTGCTTTTCTAAATAGCAACCATTTGGCAGGGACAATAACCTTGTCTAGAGCATTTTGCATCATCCTTGGGTATTTCAGCGAAACTGCGGTGGCCCAGATATGCACTATTACTACAGCAATCACCAAAAGGGCAAACAGGCCGGCTGCAACGGCAAAGCTTGTGCCCGCTCCCTGACCGAGCATTATATTGCCCATATTCTCTGGAAACCTCTCCACTACTACCATTATGATATGGATTATAATGAACAGGATAAAGGCAATCAGCCCCAGAAAGTGGAGGCTTCTTGCTGGCTGCCTTCCTCCAAAGATCTTTTGGTATCTTGGAAACCGCGCTGCAATTGCCGGTGACATTGCGGCGCCGGTTGCAATCATGAAAGGACCCAGAATAAAGACTACGGCAAAATATGTCAGCTCCTGCAGCGGGTTGTATGGGTTTCCTGGCGGCGGCATATGAAAACTTGCATACATCATGGCAATGCGCATGGCATCAGGGATGACTGACCACGAGGTAGGCACCAGCCGCTGCCATTCGTTGCTGGTGAAGAGCAGTACATAATATGCAGTGCCGTTTATCAGCCAGAATGCCACCGAAAAAAAATGCCAGTGCCTTCCCAATCCCAGGTTCTTGTGCCCCGGCAGCGCTATCCATGAGGGAAATGATTCTTCTTCCTCAAGAGATATCCAGAGTTTGTCCTCGGGCGGTTTTCTTTTTGTAAATTTTATCCATTCTGTGCCGGGTATCGCATGATCGTTCCAGTATAACTTTGGAAGTGCGCTCAGAATCTCTATTCCACTCCGGATAAGCAGAGTGATAAATATCAGGTTGATAAAATGGGCAAACCTTATCCAGAATGGAAAGTCCAGATTTTCAAGAACCAGAGTGATGCACCTGCCGATGTCTGTCCTTCACTATATTTCCTACCTATCATATTGCTCAATAATGCATTTATCGATTCGCCATCTGCAGGTTTTGTTTTAAAGGCCGATAGGTTTGCGCCGCTGATTGTCCCCTTCTGCTCCTTTCTATGAGGCGTCATTTTCATACATGCTCATTCTGCCAAACCATTGCTTACCTCCAGAAAACAGGTAATTCTATGTAATTTTACGTTAACCCGAGTATTATTGTGGGACCCATACACATACATGCATACATGGATTGTCAAAAATTTCGTGAGTAATGGCTGGCTTGGTTGGTATCAATCAATTCTTGGTGCGTCAAATCTGGCGCCATGAGAAGAGAAGTGTCTGAACGTGAAAGACAAGGCAAGGAAATTTCTCGGCTTTTAAATCAAGGTAGAACAAATGTATTGTACAGGAGATTTGTTAAAGGTTTGAATAGAAAGCAGTAGTCCCGACCTTGTGGCTACACGACGGGTACTGCCTGTCTATCTATCTATCTTTTTGTTCCTGCACCACAGCTATCGCTCTGAAAATAGCGATTTGATCAGCTTGACTCGACTCTACCAAATCAACTCAGCTGACGCTTCTTCTATCAACAAGCCTTGCAAATATTGGGCTTCTTCTCCTCATGTCTTCACTGAGTACTACACAGATCCCCATTCCAACAAGGATACAGGATGCAATAGTTCCGCCATAAATTGCACTTAATACAACAGCAGCTAAACCCATGATCTAATTAGCGCGTTACGCTATAAAAATAATGTAGACTATTTTGCAAGCAGATGCAATATCATATAACACATTGATTCGCAGCGTTAACAGGAAAGTACTCAATGCACGCCAGTGGGAGACTGGTGCTTCTTGTGCTCAAGCTCCTTATGTTTTTCCTTATTTGCTGCAACTCTAAAAGTCAATCCGCAGATATCACATGTAGTTTCGCCTGGCTGGTTCTGTGTAGTTGAAGAGGTCGGGTTAGATGACATGTTATAGATTGCACAAAATTGATAATTAACTTTTGGTTTAAGTTGAAGCCACATGCAATATTTCGCGTGCGATTGTACCCGGGATTCTGATTAAGCTGGCCAACCCTCACAGTAGCGCAGCCAAAGGCAGGCATCCAGTCAGTTGATCAGGTTGGCAGTTCGCCTTTTTGCATGTGTTCTATGGTCATGTGCTTCTGCGCTCGTGCGAGATCGTCAAAAGTCTTGCCGCAAATGCTGCAGGTATGATACGATGGGTTTATGGTATTTCCGGTCCTGTCATATGCAGGTTTGTCAATCAAGCTTCTTTTCTCTCACCTTCGTAAACTACTTGGCGGTATTGTTGATTAAGATATCCCGGATCCACCGCCTGTTCAATTGCCAACAATAGTTAAGAATTATGATGGTCAGTACAAAGTAGAGCGCTGTCTGAAAAAGAAAAGGAGAGAATTACCAAAATGGGTCAGCACAATACTCAATCCAGATCAAAATTAAAATCAAGAGCTACCCGGCCATGGAGTTCATTTGTGGCTTCTGCAAACAAGTTTCTTGAAGAGACCCAAGAGCATGCATTGCAGGGTTTGAACCCTGGAGGCTATTATCAGGCCATCTGGTGCAGAGATGCATCATTTATTCTCAGGGACTGGTTCCTGTGCGGTAACATTCAGGGCACGCTGCAGCAGCTTTACTTGATCTGGTCTCACCAGATTGAATCTGGCACTGCCTCCGGCGAGTCTGGAGGCAGTAACGGAAAGAAGGAAGATGAGAAGAAAATGGAAAAGGTTGTCTACGGCAGGGGGTCGCCTGAGATGGGTTTCAAGCCAATCACTGCCAGAGACAAGGTTATCAGGTCATTTGCCGGTGCCCTTCCAACCACAATTTACCAAGCAGGATATCTGGAAGTATACGGACAGAACCCGGATATTGATTCGACAGCACTCATGATATCTGCGACCTCATGGATCCTTTCCCAGATTATAGAACAGAAGCATAATGGCAGGGCAGGCCTGCGAGGAGCTGGGGCGAAAGGCAAGACTCTAACCCCGCATGCTTCTGGTTCGGGATCGCATACGCTGGACAATTCTGGCCTTGGAAAGCAGTCAACCCGGGATCATCACGCTTCTACAATGGCATCAGTATCCGGCGACCAGGTCAAATTTGTCCAGTTTATTGTGCCCCGCATGGCAAAGGCCATAGAATACCTAAAGACAAGGGATACTGACAACGATGGCCTTTTGGAGCAGAACCATAACGAAGACTGGATGGACACCGCCCTGCGCGCTGGAAAAATAGTCTATAGCCAGGCAAGCTGGATTCTTGCATTGAAGAACTTTGCCGCACTTTTGTCTAGGATAGAGTCATGGTCTGAGCAGACAGGCTTGAGCAAAGCGCATCTGCGCAAGCAGGCAGCTGATATGACCAAGCTGTACAGCATGACCATAGACGGCGTAGAAAAGGCGCTCTGGTCAGAAGAAGATGGTTGCTATATCGATGTCCAGGTAACTCACCACATAGGCGGCCCCTATAGAACACTCACTCAGGATGTATGCCTTTACCTTGTTGCCGTAACAGAAAACACAGGCAACGACAAACTGAGGACCAGCAAGGGGGCAGAAGGCCAAGAGATTCCAAAACTTCACGTCACCCAAAAGATGCTCCATGAAAGAGGAAAAAAGACGCTTGATGCATTAAAGCGTCGGATCTGGAAATATGATTGGCCGATGGATACTGAAGCGCTGCTCAAAAGCACAGGGCCATGGGTTCTAAAGCCGCACCAGTACCATAACCAGACATTCTGGCCTTGGATTACAGGTATAGAGATGCTTGCAAGAAGCAGGTTCAACGAGGTTCATGAATGCGAGCTTTTACTGTCGCTGCTTTCTTCTGGAGGCCAGCCATATGTCCATTCATTCTTTGAATGGCTCAATCCAATCACAAGAAAGGGGGATGGCGCATACCCATTCAGGACAGGATTGTCTGGCGTGCGCATTGCCCTGCGTCACATTATCAGAAACATAAACTCCGCTCAGGACGAAAGGCGTGCAGAAAGTGCAAAGGAACCACTGTCTGCATACCCCAAGCGCGCGGCACAGGCATCCTAACCTAACTATTTACTGATTGATTGTTGGTTAACAAGGCATTGATGCGCCGAATGCGATTGTTTATGCTCAGCAATGGAATTTTCCAAAATATTATTTTAGGATATGGTGCTGTACTTTATGATGAGTGACAGGCCGAACGACGATCCTAAAAAATCTGCAGAGCGTGTTGTCAGGTACCAGGAAAAATTCAATGTACCGGTCCAGACCGAGGAAGAGGAAGCGGAAAGCCATGAAAACGCAGAAGTTGAACACCTTGCAGACGAGGAAGTTGTAAGGAAAGAAAAAGAGGGCACAGAATAGAATACAATGGAATAGAGCAGAATAGTTGAGCAGAATATTGAATCAGTCACCAATTGTAGCCATTTCAAATGAGTTTGCTGGCTGGCATTTTATCGCTATTACGGTATGGCAGTCTGCTCCCAGCCATTATCTAGGCAACGGCGGATGGTAGATAGCTCTTGAGCAGAGGCAATATCTTGTTTATAATAATTGATTCATGATCGGCTCCGAATTCGAACGAAACTATTAGAAGAGCCAAGTCACTGCCTTCATAATCAAGTGGAATGTCTACTCTTTTGACTTTTTTATAAACAGCACAGGTGAACAAAAGCCTTCCGAGTTTTGGAGTAAAATCCTCCCTTGTCATCTTGCCGAGGACCGCCTTCATTGCATAGCTTTCGCGCTCTTCTTCTGTCAGCACCGGTGTCACTCCCTTTCTCAGCTCGGCTGCAACTATCCTGCCCATCTTATTCACAATTGCAGCATATCTGGTTGATGCGTCTGCAGAAATTATCTGGCTACAGAGTGCCCGTATGTCAGTCATCATCTATTCATCGTCAACAACAGGATCACCATACAAAATATTTAACTTAATTGTGCCGAGCAGCCCAGCCGGATATCATATCTCGAAAGGTCAAGGGAGTAGTAGCATGCAATGTAGCGATGGTGCAGAAAAAGGAAGGAGAAGAGAAGAAAGGAGAAGAAATAGGGTGAATCTGGCCTGTTTTATTCCAATCTATCCTCTATTTCTTTACCCACTCGTCTCCTTCTTTTTGATACTCGTTTTTTACAGCAGACCATGCAACTTTATGGGCAACCTGCTCTGCGCTCTGACGCTTGCCGCCTCTTCTCTTTTCAGGGTTCTTGTATTCCTTGAGAGCGCTGGCATGCGCTTTTTTGTATATTTGCTGCGCATGTTTTGGCAGCTTGTCTATGGCTTTTCTAGTCCGCGGAGACAATTTACTGCTTTTGCTGGATCTGCTGCTTCTAGTTCGCGGCATAATACTTCGATTAGAGATTGCACAATATGATATTTAATCAGACAAATCTTGCCAATATTCTGATTCTGTACCTTCTTTACATTAGTTTAATTTCGCCGGCATCACAGGACAAGTATAAATTAATTATCGTGCAATAGTATATGTATACATGGTCCCAGCCTACCGATGCCCTGATTGCGGAACCAACATGCTCGAGCGTACAGTAGCTACCAGAATAGGAGATATTGATGGCTGGTACTGTTCTGTATGTGACTGGTTCATTGAAAGCGATAGAATTCATAAGGAAATTCTAAAGCCATAACAGCTTTTTCGATCCTGTCTTTGGTTTGATTTGATTTAATGCCAGAACCGCCTGCCAATGATTGATACTCTGCCATTTACCTTGGCAGACCTGCAAAAGCCAGCTAGCATAGCGTGAATCAAATAGAGATAACAGTGTATAGTATCACTTATCCACCCATTTTTTATACAAAATAATTGATTATAGTATTGATGATGCATGAAAGCAGGGAGCTGATGCTTGACGACCTCAAGCTATATTCAGAGGGACTTGCAACGGCTCTATCTCAGGACAAGCTTGTCGAAGCAAGAGAGTATGTCGGCAATCTAAGGCCACTATTGGATGACATTTCAAAATACATTGATTCAAGCATGCAATACGAGCAGGCGCCTGCGGAGGAACCTGAATCCCCGCTTGATAGTGCCAGGTCTGAAGCTGACAGGGCAATGCTGGCGGCAAAAAGAGCGCAGGAGAAGGCAGACCGTCTCAAACAGGCAGCAAAAGAAACGCATGATGAATCAGAGAGGCTGAAGGAAGCTGCAAAAAAAGCGCAGAAAGAAGCCGATAGGGCCAAGAAGGCTGCAGAAAAGGCAGAGAAAGCAGAGTCAAATGCAGAGAAGGCGGCCAAGAAGGCTGCAGAGCATGCAAGCAAGGCAAACAAGGCAGCAAGAAGAAGCTAGCACCAGTGATGGTTGAATAGGCTGTGCCGTACCAAGCTGCTACCAGCTACGGGAAAGTAATGATGTAATCAGCGAGCGCCAAAGCAGCGCTTTTGTTATATATATCGAATTAAATTAAATTACTAATAGCTCCTGTCCCATCTATTTGCTCTATGCATCCACCTTTACATCCACCCTTGCTGGCGCTAAAAGGCAGTTGCAGGGCTACTTTTGAGCAGTCTTTTGGTCTCCAGCGGCAGCAGTTCAGACATTCTCTCTAGGCTTGCGAGGTATTCTATCCCTTTCTGGGTAGTTCTAAATTTTCTGTCAAGCCGGTCATCTTCAATCAGGCCTGATTGGATCAGCTCTCCCAGGTAGCTTTTGGCCTGATTATATGTGATGTAGCTCTTACACATTATATTCGATATAATAGCGCCGCCATTACACACCGTGAGTATATCCCTTATGATTTCGTTCTTTTGGCGCTTGTACATCGGCTGCATAGTACTTGGGCTCCCATTTATAAAAATCATGACGTAATATTACAGAAAAATCTTCTATAAAAGTGCAGTAGCGATAGCCGCCTTTTCTAATTCCCTTTCTTCAATTCAAGCTCTTCTTGAAGTTCCAGCTCTTCTCTTATTATCTTCCTCAGCTCTTCAATGCTGACAGGCTTGCGAACAAAGCAATTTACTCTAATCTTTGGGAACATCTTTTTGAATTCATCGTAATAGATTTCAAATGCCGTGATAAAGCATATCTTGGCTTTCTGGTCTAGTTTGTGAAGCTCTCTGTAGAGCTGAAAGCCGTTTATTTTAGGCATCCTTATGTCTAGCAAAAGCAGGTCATATTTGCCAGGTTTGAAATGGCTCAACGCCTCTTCTGGACTGTTAAACGCCTCAACTTCAAACGCGCCATCGCTTTCCAGACCCTTCTTTATTACATCGGCAATGTCACGTTCGTCATCGACGACCAGAACCTTGTACTTGCCCAAGTCCCTGTTCTGGTATAAAAGACAGGCTCTTAAGTTTATCCTTCTTTATTGGCATCCTGCATGCTGATATCGTTCCATCCATCAGTCATTCCGGCTCAACATGTGTCAATAATGAGAACATGTCCTCATAATAGCAGCATTCACACTCATTGTTGAGGCAAAGCTTCCTAGAATCGTGACTACAATTATTGCACTTGCAATCAAAATAGCCTTCTGCCAATTAGGATATTTTTTCATTCAGAATGTATTATTTAAGTCATTACAATGTGGATTTTACCTTATTTTTATTTTATTACTCTTCTGCCCTTTATCCGGTCATGAGTGCTAGGCTCTGCGCTATCCGGCACAGGCGTGGATGGGTGGTCTACTTTTCTCGTGGGCTTTGGCTGCTCGTCTAGTTCCAAGTCCTTGGCCTGCTCTGGCGTCAAGCCCGGCTCTTCAATCCGTTTTTTGTAGCTCATTGGACAAAAGATAATTTGCTGCAAAATGTAAAAAGGTTTGTCCGGCTGTCTCTGTCTGCCTCCTTCATATCTCTCCCGTTCGCAGCCCTTTTGTTTTGTTGGTCAGGAAATAAAATAGCAAGAGCCAAACTATTGATTGGTTGCGATGTAAGGCAAATCAGGTTCTGTACTAACACAATGGCTATCTACTGTGTGCAGCGAAACCAAAAGCAAGCAAAAAGAAAGACAACATTTCATCAAATCCTTTATCAATCTTGCAGCTAACCACCTATTTGGCAAATTGAGCAATCCAGCCGACTCTAAAACCGTGAAAAAGAACGAAAAGATGATGAGCAAAGGACAGCAAGATAAAAGCAAGCATGAAAGCATAGGCCAAGACTATGAACTGAGCAGAGGGGCAGAGTCTGAAAGGGAGCGCAGTACCAAGAGGCTGCCCACCGGCGCATAGATATAATTAATTTAGGCTAGGTGAGCCCGGTAAAGCAATGTACCATAATGTAATGTAAAAGCTTCCTCACATATTTTGTTGGCAATCAAGTGTCCGTCGTTGAGTTAATGAAAAAGCTGCCTATTCATGCAGGCAGATAGATAGATGTGCAAGTAAGTAGGATACAGTTAGCAATGGTCAGGGTAATAACAAAAACAATTAGCAGCAGGTCGAAAGGCGAAGGCGATATGCTAGATATAACAGGCGATGCAGCAAACCTTGTCAGAGAAAGCGGCCTGCAGGATGGAATTGCAACGATCTTTGTCTGTGGATCGACTGCAGCCATAACTACCATCGAATACGAGCCAGGGCTCAGAAAAGACTTTCCCAGAATGCTTTCGCGCATTGTGCCAAAGGAAATGGAATATGAGCATGACAATACATGGCATGATGGGAACGGTCACTCGCATGTGCGCGCTTCGCTGATCGGTCCTTCACTGACTGTACCGTTCAAAGACGGGGAGTTTTTGCTTGGCACCTGGCAGCAGATTGTCCTTCTGGAGATGGATACAAGGAAGCGAGAGCGCCAGATCGTGGTGCAGATAATTGGGGAATAGCAGGCAGGGGGCTTGCAGAAATTTGGTTGATGAATTGAATTTTGGGAAGCTGTTAGGCTAACGGTAGGATTGATAGATTGATACTATTATTGCCTACCTGCTTAGAAGCTCGTGCTCTTTTTGTCTGATAAACTGAATTGCTTCCTGGCACGCCTTGGGCATCTGCTGTATTCTTTCTTTGTTGAGGACGATGCTGTTTTCAATGTTGAAGCGATCAACCGATAGTAACTGCAGGGGGCTTCTGGCATCGTATTCAAAACGCGGAAATATGAGGACATCCGATATGGTCACTCCATATTGATTGAGATTTGAAAGCTGCACCTCGCTGCTCCATTCTTTTTCCATGCCTGCAAATTCTGCTACAAATTTTTGATACTGTTGGATATTGCGAGCAATGTATTTCCTCAGGATATTCATAGCCTTCATGAGAGGATCATATGAGTAAAGTGGGTTTTTCATAATGACAAAATTGGCAAACTCGGTTGCGCCTTGCCTGTGGATAGTCAGAACCGGCTCTGATTCGTGGCCATATGACTTGAGTATAATTGCATCTCTTATCTCCCACCCGGAGCCTGTGAGCCTGGCTATATGCTGTATGCCGCCTTCTTGCATCGCTAGCGGGTGCTATTTTTCTTTCTCTTCCATTTATGTGGAGCGGATAGGTTGGTTGGTTGGTTGGCTGGACAGCTGATCAACTGGCTTGCTTTGGCCTAACCATATGGACCCAGATCATATCCGCTTCCGTTTCTCCTCCTTCCTTCTGCCTCTCCTTCCAGGCCTGAATAGTCTATGATTTCCTTTTGTTCATACTGTCTGCCATGTTTCTGGCAAAGCGACAGCTCAAAAAAGCCTTCTTCCCAAGCCATGATGCAGCCGCAGGGCCTTGTTTTGTTGTTCACAAGCCTTTCACTTCATACCATGCTATTGATTCTTTTCAATCCTGCAAGCCTGCCCTGAATTTTCTAAAGCCCAGTCCAGATACAACTGCCGCCAGAATTGCAGCTGCCATTACAGGCCCGGCCAGAGAGGAGCTAAATTCTGGAACAACTGCTGCGCCTGTTATCGAAAAGATATGCGAGCTGTGCTTGTAATCCAGCTCTATGCTTGTCTCATTGACAGTTCTGTCGGTTATGATCGTAAAATTGGCAAATGGTTGGTTGTCCATAGTCACAGTATAGGGAGGACGCATCACCTTGCTGATTTCCAGCACTGTATCGCCCCATGTTCCCTGTCTTCCATCCACTGCAAATGAGAGCTTTTTGTCCTGCTGGTTGAACTCAAAATTTGACAGGTTCGATGTAGTAGATATTTGCAGGTCTACTGGCGGGCCTCCAGCATTCAGAGTTTGTTTGATGTATTTTTCACCAAATATTGGAGCAGTAGTAAAGTCTGAGGCATCGAGCACATCCTGCACCTGCAGCGTCTTTGCAGAGTTATCAAACTCTGGCAGGTGTTCTTTGAGCAGGCCCGGAGGGGCGGAGTAGTCGAGAAATATCACCTTGGTTTTGGTGCTTACCTGATATATTGCCGTCTTTACTCTCTCGCCGAAATAATTGCAGTCTGTAATCCAGTGAAGCGCCTTGACCTTGTCGTTTAGCTGTACAATCTCGGCAGTTGGCGAGAAGCTGCACTGTGATGTTTGTTGCAATAGTGAAGGAATCTCTGAATTGTCCACATATTGTATGTCCATGTGAGACTGACCTGTAGAGTTGTCTGCAAGGAAAGGAGGAGGCGAGATTGTCACGCTTGTCTTGTTGGCGATAAAATACTGGTAGCCCATCCACCCAGGCGGCACTTTGATTGTTATTCCAAGCTCCGGGTTGGCATAGCTATTCTTTACTGTTGGGATTTTGCTCGGATCTACTTCAAGTGAATCAGCCATCTTTTGCACAGTCGGAGCAATCTGGGAGTATACTTCAGACGGGGCAAAGAACTGGATGGTATACGCCTTGCTGTCAACTATTGTCACAACCTGAATCCCTCTGTACCCGGTGCCGTTATCCTGCACTGCGGTCAGTATTCTGCTTGCAGGTGAGCCGGCCAAGGTAGTGGCGTTTGAAGTAACGGACGCGAAAGGCCCGAAGAGCCTCTTGTTTTGCTCGACAAGCAACCCAGTAAAGTTATTCAGGGTATATGTATAGGTAGGCGTAAAGTATATTCCAACCGGGTTTATCTGCTGGCTCTGTCCGGATGCCACCTGTACCAGAAAAGAGGCAGGAGGGAAAAAGGCCACAACCTGTCCGTCAGGCAGCCCCTTTTCTGTCGCCACCCAATCTGAAGGGTAGTTTACCTTGATTCCGTAGGTAGAATTGGTATAGGTCAGGTAGCTACTACTGCCATTACTAGCGCCGGCATAGCCGGATTGAGCATTCGCCGGGCGGTCTGCTAAAGATAATAATAATAATGAGACAGCAATTGCGAAGGTGACAAAAGAAAAGCAGAGTCTTGTTCTGGTCACAGGTACAATTGAATTCCCCTCTAAAATATAAAAATGGTTTTGGACGGCTGATCCTTTTTCAGCCATATCAAGATGGGCGTATTGCAAGCAGCTTGAAATTGGACTTCATCTCTCTTCCATTAGCTTCTGACGCCCAGAGAGACAGAAAGACGCTGGCCAAGCAATTGCTTGTAAGCAATACTAACAATTTAACAAACAAAACAAAATAAAAGAATTGGATAAATCAAAAATCAGTCCAGGTCAAACGGAGAAAAAGAACATTATCAAAGGGTATATACTGGGCGGGTTCTTTCTGAAATTCCGGCGGAGAACAATAGTTGAAAGAGGCCGCTCGCAGAAATCGTGGTAAAAGAAGGCAGGTCTACGTTCTTGCCATAGTCGGCGTGCTGCTTGTCAGCGTAGCAGCAGGCGTTGCTTCGACGCTACTTTATGTCAAGCCTTCAGGCCCCCAGCCAAGCGCGTCCATAGTGATGCGCATTTATCCTCATCTTACAGTCAAGGAAGGCGGGCGAAATGTTGTGGTGCCTGCCGGTATTGGAGTAAACCCGGATCTCTGGAAGGACCATTCGCTTGATGCCTACGGCCCGACCAATCCACCCATGGCTCCACTGCACACAAATGCAGCCGACGGAACCATCTATGTCGAATCGACCGTGGCAAGAGACTATACGCTTGGGCAGTTTCTTGATATCTGGGGGTTTGACACAGCCGGCAAGACTGTAAAGATGGTCGCAGACGGGCAACCAGTAGACGACTATAGAAACCATGTCCTCAGAGATGGAGAGGAAATAGACCTGGACATATCGCCATAAATAGTTGGTCTGTCTGTAATCAGCCCGTAGCAGAAATTTTAACTTGGGGCTGTGCTGCAGCATCCTAGCATGGACCGTGAGGTGCAGTTTCTTATCGATTGGCTCAAGCTTGAGCCGCATCCGGAGGGCGGATATTTCAGGTGCACACACAAATCAGGGCAAACAGTCGTGATACCCGGCTACGATGGGCCGCGGCACACTGCAACCACCATATACTACATGCTTGCTGGCAACCAGTTCTCTGCTTTTCACAGGATAAAGTCTGATGAAATCTGGCACTTTTACCGCGGCAGTCCGCTGACTCTGCATGTCATTACCCCTGATGGCCAAGCCAGCGATACTATACTAGGTACTGATATCCAAGCAGGCCAGCTGCCGCAGGCAGTAGTAAAAGCAAATTGCTGGTTTGCAGCATCTGTCAATAGTCCGTCATCGTTTTCTCTTGTTGGTTGTACAGTTACGCCCGGATTTGATTACCGCGACTGGGAGCTTGGCACGCGGGATGCATTGCTGAAGGCCTACTCCCAGCACAGGTCACTTGTAGAAAAGTATACAGCCAGATAACCAGATCAAGGTCAGGTCAGGTCAAGCAAGATCAGATTAAGCCTTTTCTCTTTTTATCCACACAGTTCTTCCCTTGTGGTCCAAAAGTTCTACAGAGTGATTGTTAAGCAGCTGCTGTCTTATCCGGTCTGCATCTGAGAACTTTTTTTCTGCTCTCAAATTGTTGCGCTTTTCAATCAGGCTCAGAATTTCTTTTCTTTCATCCTCCCCGACTTCAACAAGCTTCAGCCCCAGCACATCCATGAGGTCATTGAACCTGTCGGCAACGGCTGAAGCCATGTCGGCAGTCAGCTTGTCTGCAGCTGCGTATCTGTTTATCTGGGTGACAAGTTTCATAAACTCCGTAATAGCCAGTGAAGTGTTGAAATCATCGTCCATGGCAGACTGGAAGGTTTTGACAGCCTCATCGCATGCCTTTGTCAAGGCATCGATTTCTCCGCCCCTGCCTTGGGCAAATCCAAGCTCGCACGCGCAAGTCTCTATCTGCCTCCACCTCTGCATTGATTCTTTCAGCAGATCCTCGGTATAATCAAGTGGCTTTGAGTAATGCACAGATATGCAGTACAGGCGCAAGGAATTTGTCCCCCACTTTTCAACTGCCTGCCCTATCGTCACAATATTGCCAAGCGATTTTGACATCTTGACTGAATCAACAGTCACCATACCTGCATGCATCCAGATGCGGGCAAATTGCTTTCCGGTAAAGGATTCAGATTGTGCTATTTCATTCTCATGATGTGGGAAAATCAGATCCTGGCCTCCGCCGTGTATCTCAAAGGTGCTGCCGAGGTATTTCAGGGCCATCGCCGAGCATTCAATGTGCCAACCCGGTCTTCCCTTGCCCCATGGGCTCTCCCAGACCGGATTTTCAGAAGAGAACTTCCAGAGTGCAAAATCAAGTGGGTCCTGCTTTGAAGGATCGACTTCGACTCTTGCCCCCGCCTCAAGCTCGTCTATTGGCTTTCTTGATAGCTTGCCGTATTCTGAAAATGACTTGACCTTAAAGTACACGCCGTTTAGCGTAAGGTATGCATCACCTTTTTTGACAAGGCCATCTATCAGGCGGATCATGTCACCGATATGCTCCGTGGCCCGGGGGTAATAATCTGCCTTTAGCACATTCAGTGATTCAAAGTCTTTGAAATAACTGTCGATATAGCGCTCTGCTATATCCCTCGCCTGCACGCCTTCTGCCTTTGCCCTGTTGATTATCTTGTCGTCTACATCAGTGAAATTCTGTACAAATACTACGTTTAGCCCCCTTGAGAGCAGGTACCTGCGGAGCACGTCAAAGACAATTATTGTTCTGGCATGGCCGATGTGAGATGAGTCATAAACTGTTACGCCGCAGATATACATTCTGACTGCATGATTGCTATCAGGCTCAAGCTCCTCTATGCTGCGAGAAAGTGTATTGTAGAGCTTCATGCTGTAGACCTCATTTTTTGTCCTATCCTTGAATTCGTTACTCCTTCTTACCCTTCTGTCTTGTTTTGGCCGGCATTGCTTTTATTTTTTCCATCGATCTTTTTTTTGCAATCCAATTTAATAAAAGTCGGCTAGATGTATCATGCGTCAAGTTAAATTTCTATATACACGTCGTCTCCTCTGACATCGACTTTATAGGTTGCCAGCTTTACGCCATCAAGGTAATCGAGAAGCTCGCCTGTCCTGATATTATAGTGCCATGCATGCAGCGGACATTCGACTACCTCGCCGTCAACCTTGCCGGGGGCCAGAGAGCCATCTTGGTGGCGACAGAGCGCCTCTATGGCAAAGTACTGGCCGCGTGCATAAAACAGCGCAACCCTTGTGCCATTGACGTCTATTTCTTTGCCACCATTGCTCTTGATTTCACCCTTGCGAGCTACCTTGACAAACGGCATTGCTTGCTGTATGCGGGAGTTGACTATTAATTTAATTGTTATCAGACATTTTTTGCTTTGGCCTTTTTACTGTCTCATCCTCTTCCTATCCTATCCCATTCTACCTCTTCTCTCTACCTTTGTTCTATTTCCTTGCCTGAATACTGATCTGATGGTAGGTAGAGGATAAGCAAAAAAAGGGGTATGAGCTGCGCCACACCTAAATATTCCCACAATATAGAATGGGTAGTAGACCCCTGTTATGGCATCAGCCTATAAACTTCTTCTTGCCGGTGTCGTATCTTTTCTTGTGTTTGGCGCAGCTGTAGCAGTCTACGGCTACCAGACAACAATCTATCCAATAGACAAAGCTATTGGCTACCTTGAGCGAGCTCAAAGCTCACAGACGCCAGAAGAAATAGCCAGCTATGTACAGCAAGCTAAAGAATTGCTGCCAAAGAGCGGCAATCCAGTATGGTCATTTCCAACAGCAAGGACAGATTTTGGATTGATACAGAATGAGCTTGACAATATACAGCTAAGAACCATGTCTATGTCCGGACTTGGCGAGCATAGTTTTGGATACAACACAGGTATGCGCGATATGCATCTCTCACTTGACGCCATTGGAAACCAGATTGGCATTGCCATGCCATTTGTCTATGTCAGCTTTACCACTATTGTTCTCAGTACAATATGGATAGTGGTAATTGTATTTGCCATCTCTTCAATGAGAAACGGAAGGGCAGAAAAGCAGGAACTGGAAGAGCAAAAGCAGGGAGAAAAAGAATACCAGACCTTCTAGCGTTCTCTGTACCTGACAGATTCCTTTTTTTCAGTTAAAGTCAGATTGGTCAGCTACCCTAGTTCTTTCATCATAATGCAGAATGGGTAATCATCATCCCTCCTTGAGTTTACTGTAATAAGATATTATCTTTTGCAAATTTACATGTAAATGAAAAGACGGGTCGTTTCAAAGATCGTAAAAGATAGCTTTTTGTCGCATTCAAACATGTGTATAACTTTATTCACAAATAATACAGCTGCAAATTACATGCTTGTTTAAATAATTATTTTGATGTTTTTTCTCATGTCCTCAGAGGATAAACTCATCGGGAGGATCCGCAGTGCAGGTTCAGCTGGTATCAAAAAAACTGACCTGCGCAAAGAGTTTGGAGAGCTTGAGCTTGATGTGGTTTTAGAAAAGCTCGTTACACGTGGCAATATATTTGTCGACAAAAAAGGATCGGCCTATTACTGCTGGCACAAGGAATACTACCTGCAAAACCTGCTCAATACCGACCCGCGGTTCAAGATAACCTATGAGGCGATAAAATCGCTCGAAAGTACTGTAAACGTTACTTCAGATGCTCTTGCAAGAAATATGGAGATACTTGCGAACAATATCTCTAACTTGGCCAAGTTGGTTGTCGAAAAAAGTGAAAGAATGTCTTATTTACCTGCTCCTTCAACTCAGGGGGCGCAAAAGTCGCCTGTTAATCTCGACGACTTTAGGAAGGAGTTTGACCTTGCAATTTCAAGCCAGTCAAGCTCGATTGGGTGGACAGAATTGTCAGCTATTAGGAACCACACCTGCCAAACTCTTGGCATATCAAGCGAACAATTTTACCAGCTGGCAAAGCAGCTTGTAGACCAGCACCAAGACAGGTATGAATTATCTACAGGTGGCGCAGAGGGTGTCATGGTAAGAGGGCTAGTACACGGTTTCGTGAGGTGTATCACGCAATGACGTATCCATATAACCTTGCTCAAAACCCATATCCCAGCAGTCCAACCCCGACTATTATTGATGCACAAATCCTTGGGGGAAAAAGACACAAGGAAGCAAGGGCAGCCGTGCTTGCATGCTTGCAAGACCTTCGCTCCAAGGTCGGAGAAGACGCAACAGACAAAGACTTTAGGCTAATAACGCTCATACAGGATGTCGGGTCAGGCAAGACACACCTTGCATTGCATATACGGGGTCTGGAGCAGGTCTCGGAGCAAACAGCAGTATCGTATATCGACCTGTCTCAAATTTCTCCCCGCAATATGCACAGCCTGTACAGTGCAATGCTTGGAGGATTTGCTGATGAGCATATTGCCAGCCTGAGGCAGGCAGTCGTTGATTATCTAAAGGACAGGGCTGAGCATGATATTGGAAGTGCCAAAAAGATCTTCAATTACGGATTTATCGATTCAATAACAGGCAAGAGCATAGCATCGAAAGCAACGCTTGTATTGCAAAACAAGATGGTGCCAAACTATTCTGCGATCAATGAAACACTAAGCAAAGACTTTTCGCCGACCGAAGTTGACATCATAAAGCTGCTTGTTGAAGGCAAGTTCAGGACAGATGCATACAATGTTGCCACGCTGGAAGATATTATTGCCAGCCTTGCTGCTCTTGCAAGGCTCAACCTGAAGTTTATGAACAAACTTACACTCTTCCAGATAGACGAATTTGATTCTGACAGAGAATCAATGGAGTTTATAAAAGCGGTGATAAACGCTCACCTGCCCTCGACTGCCCTGATGCTGATGCTCACGCCGTCTTCATATGACGAAATCAGAAAAACAAATGTATCAGTCTTTGATAGGCTCGAAAAAGCTAACTACAAGATTGACCTAGCAGGATCTAATACCCTCGAAGAAATAACTGATATTGCACTTGAATACCTGAGATACTGTGGGGCATCAGAGACCGACAAGTCACCGCTAGACGAGCGAGATCTGGCTGCAAAGATCAAGGTAATCTATGACGAGTTTGCCGACTTTAGAAATGTGCGGTCGATGATAAATATCCTTTACCATGCGACTGAAAATGCAGGAAAAAGAGGAATAAATAACATAGACGAGCAGGCTATAGACGATACAATAAAGAGCATATACCCAGGTCTCAGGATAAGGGGAAGCCTCATGGATGTTCCTCTGTCTGACTTTATCAGGTTGCGGCGAAATTATGGAGATATTCAAGTTCTGGAGTCAGATGTACGCGATGCGGTGAGAAACCTTGTCAACTATGCCCATGAAATTGGAATCGTGGCCCATCTGCAGGCTGCCAATGGAAAGGGCAACGGCATAGATGTGATATATAATGATCCATACGGCACCAAAGTGGCTGTAGCTGTGGTAATCAACAGAGACCACGCCAGAAGCTTTGAGCAGATATCAAACACCCTAAAATCTACAGGGTTCGTCGACAAGCTTGTCATATTGACAAATGCAAATACAAACGGAGGTACAATTGGAAGCACTGTCGTGAATATAGACAGATTCAAGATGATAGACCTGATTTACTTTAGCAACAAATACAAGAATAATCAAATAATGCAAGAAGATACCCAGCGAGCATTGATGCTGGCCAAGTCGATAATGATCTGCTAGCTGGCCTAACGTACATAATTAGCTGATCGATTGGTGAGCAGGCTGCATATATGAATCTGTAGATACTGTGGATCGGAGCGTATATCATATAGTCGCGATGTAACTTTATGGTAAGTATCTGTATTGCATCGATCCAGAAAGAACCAAGTAATTGCAGCCTGCAAGCTGGTTTTTCAACGCCTGCCATCTTAGGAACTCTTTTATGAGAGAATTGCTAACGTCAACTTGCGGCAGAAAAACAGATTGATTAACGACAATGACCACAGTGACTACATGGAAGATCTGTTCAGATGCAATATTTGTGGCAATAATGCCGACTTTGTAGTGCAGCTGGAATTGGTTAAAGAAAGAAGCAACTACAACATTTTACATTCTGCATCACAGATCCCATTCTACCTCTGCAAAGATCATGAATATCTGTATAAAAAGATGCAGAGAAATGTCGAGCTAAAGGATTTTTTCGCAGAGACAATTAAGGTGAATCAGTAAAAGTAGCTTTGTGTTGAGCAGAATAATTTATTGCAGTTAACCATTTACTATAGATAGCTGGTATGCCAAAACGAAAATTTGAAACAATCGAAGAGTTTAAAGCTAACCTTCATAGAGACGGAGCTACACTTTTTGATTTCAATGGAACCAAGGTTCCATGCATTCTGGTCAACCCTGAAAAATATATTGAGACCATACAACGTGTTCAGGGCAAAAAACTTGCCATAGATGTTATGCTTGATATTTTTTATGACGGCAAGGAAGTCTTTGTAGACATTAACGCCAGATTCTTGGATACTGACATTGATGAAAACTACCTTTTCTACGCAAATCCTATGCTTGAGTTTTTTGAAGCCTTGGCCAGCAGTGGCATGCTAGCTTTCTGCCCGACAAATCAGAACACTCAAAATATTTTCATGGTACAGTTACCAAGAAGAGAAGCGGCCGAAAGGGCGCTGCAGATAATACGGTCAAATGCCAAGAATATGGCAGACAATGATAGGTAATGGAAGAGCGGCAAGAGATGGAGACTAATGCATTATACTGAAACAAACGAAGGTGGCTTGGAGAATTGGATGTAGTTAGTTTGAATGGATATGAGCACAAGAAGAAAGTCTAAGCCGAAAAAGGAAAAGGAAAGGGAAAAAACAGAAAGTCCTGTGCCTATAGAAATTGATACACATTACCAGTTGTACGGCAAGCATGCTTGGGAAGTAGAATATGGCGAAAAATGTCCAACCTGCAACAGAAGAATAGATGAATTTGGCTTTTGTGCATGCGGAAGCGAGTGACAGATAGGATGATTAATTATTCTCTGTCTGGCCAATATCAAAGTTACAGCCACTGCAAAGTCTGAATTATGAGGTAGTTCCATCATTTTCCTATCCCATAATGGGAAGGCTTTTGATATTTCGGCAAATTAATTCAAATGAGTATTTTACTATCTACAGAAGCATCTTTATAGTGTGAGAAATTACATGATATCCAATAATATATCTGAATGCGACGGCCGGGATTTGAACCCGGGTTACCAGATTGGCAATCAAAAATAAGCACAGAAAACGCGGGCGGTTACGATGTTAAACATCGTTTAGATGTTTACACATCTAAAGACAAGCAAGCGTTTATCGCTTGGCTACAACTAAGCAAAGACCAAGGTGGTAAAGGGCAAGAACTAAACACAGCGCAAAATAACGCTCACTGTGTAGGCACATACATTAGAAGTGGCAAAACACCCGAAGAATTTGTTACAAGCTATACAAATTCGTACACCTACAACAACTACTTATTCGCCGTAAATCACTACCTTGAATTTACAGGTAAACCAAAACTTGCACTAAAGCAAAAACAATGCATACCGCAAAACTTGATCATTGCACCCAAAGTCGAAGAAATGAAGCGAGTAATAAATGAGATACAAGACAAGTATGTAAAAGCCTACATCGCGTTATCTGCCACTACCGGGTTGCGACCTAAGCGCCTACTAAAAGCAAAATGGTCAGAGATTGACTTTGTAAACGGTTGGGTTAACATAAACGAGAGACACGGCAAAAAAGTTTACAGACCAAACCCATTACACCAAGACGTAGCCAAGATACTGCAACAACTGCCAAAGACTGCAAATGAACACGTATTCGATTTTACATATCATAGGGTAGTAAACGCCCTAAAGGCTGTAAAGACCACAATTCGCCCAAACAATTGCAGAGACTTTTTCTATAACCACGCTCGAAAGTCTGGCGCAGACCGCGACCAAATCGACTGGTTAGCCGGCCATAGCTTGCCCGGTGTTAGAGCGCATTACTTAGCTGACGAGCTAAAAGAAGAATATGAAAAATTCGAGAATGCATTTAGGCTAGTCTAGCCTAAACTTTCTTTTTTATTAAGTTCTCTATCATACTCGTAACAGCGAACAGTTTTAAAAAGAATCTGTCGATAACATGATATTGGCGTTTTTTACAAAATGCCGTGCTTGTGGGTTTGAACAATTAGCGACAGTCTATAATAAAGTGTTTAATAAAAAGACCTTGGTTTACTAACTGATGGCAATAGCAAATTACCGCCGGTAAATGAAAAATGCATTAGATGTAGGTCTGTATTCTATGTCAATTATGAAAATGCGTATTGGCAAGATTAGGCACTTGTTAGACTTATGATCTTTTTTAGCGTTTCAACAGTGCTTGTTTTCTATATGAGGCTGTGCATAAGTAAGTACGATACCTGTAACAATACATATCAAAGCAGAATTTGTGTAAAAACTCGCCAATAAGGTTTGAACTAAAGAAAGCAAAGGCACTAAATGCGACAATACCAATACCTGCAAAGTGAATATTGGGCCTAGATGGGCCAAAGAACCAATGTACAATAAACTAATTCGGGTAGCCTAACTTATTTTCTTGCAATGACATTATTTGATCAAAACCCCAAGCCCTACTTGTCTCATATTTTCTCTGCATTACAAGCTCATAACTATTGTAATTATCTCTATTTCGTTTTGTGTCGGCCTTTAGTAGATTCTCTAGCCTGTCTAAAGTTAACGTTACTGGCTTTGTTCGCCAACGGCCTTTGGCTAGTTTTTGCGCCTCTATCTGTCTTGTAAGCAAGGTATGCTTGATGTCTTGTCTTGTCTGTAGTTCTGTTATAGTGCCATCAAACAACTTTAGATAGTCTTCAACAAAGTATTGCCAGCCGTGACGCCCGTAAACTGTTATCGGCTTGTCTTGCTCTTTTAGCAAATAGGTCTTTGATCTAAACATTACGTAATCGCCTTTACCTTTGCAATCTATTATTACAGGTATCGAACAATGCGAAGTGTTGTTAGATGCTTGCATGTTGTTAACCTCAAATTTCTTGCCACTAATATCGGTTTGAGTAAATGCCGAGTCAGTATCACAGCCTAGTACTGGTGTTGGGCACATATCAAACACCTTTGATACTATGGCATGGCTGAAGGCTAGAATAGTAGAATATGCAAAGAAATTGCTAGTTACAGCTAAAGCCGGCTTTGACTGGCCCAATTTGCCTGTAAGGCTATTTAGTACAGCCTTGGCTAACATTTTCTCGTTGTCTGTCATTTTGTTTTCTAGTCGTCTCAAGAGCATATCGGTGTACTTGTCTTGTGTCTTTGAGTCGTCGCTAAAAACAGGCTTGTATGCCCTTGTTACATGATGCACTTTAACTTTGGCGGCTGCTAGGTCGAAACTATGGTATAGGCCTTGTATTATGCCAGTTGCGTAAAAGTTATTTTTACCCCGTAACGGCAAGCCCCAAATATCGTTGTTGGTCTCAAATACACCTTCTACCCAACCAAAATCGTTTGTATCGTTGCTTATGGTTACCTCGTCTTTTTCACATTGCTTTGCGCCTATAATTTGCAAGGCTTTAGTTGCTGCCGTTGAAACAGGGTATAGCGACTTTATGTCATTGTAAATAACGTTTGGCACATAGCCTGTTACGAATGCTTCGCTTCGGCCAGCATAGCAAATCTTTTTTATTGCTAGCTCTAACGGTGATAAAGTAACAGTTTTCTTTATACGCTTTAGCCGTTTAGGTAACGCAAATTCGTCTTTGGCTAATGTACCAGCGCTTGCATACTTGGCTGGGTCTGCGTTAAATTTGCTAACCAACCATTTTGTAATTAACGATGTAATTACAGCGTCGTTGCCGGCATACTTTACAAAGTCTGCATGCTCTTGTTCGTTTTGCCAATGGCGCAAACCAAGCCAATCAGGTTTTTGCAGTTTTGGCATGTTGACAGTTTGGCCGCATTGCTCTAGTCTAAATAGACCAAAGTTTACAAGCATTGGCCGTATGTCGTAACAAGTGGCATGAAAACCTCGATAGTTAATCTGGCCTATCAGTTGCCCGCCTCGATACTTGTAATTAACATGCTTGTTACCAAGCCATTCTTCTATTGATGCTAAGTCAGGTAGCAAAACAAAGGCGTAAAGCGTCTTGATATTTTGATGGTGATGTAACCACGTCTTTAGCTGTTCTGGTGATTCTAAAACTACTGTATCTTTGCCATTGCTGAACTGTATAGTTTGCACGTCTTCTGGTCGATTAACTCTACCACTTTGCAAAAACTCGCTGTCAAACGCCCAAAATGATTTGTTTGCATGCTGATTTTTACTCGCCGGCGTGTGCATTGGGCGGGTTATGCTGTCATTCACACAATAACACCAAAAATTAAAACTACTAATTTCGTTGCCTAACTGCTTGGTTTATTGCGATACCAGCTAACGTTATCTTGATATTAGTTATAGATCAAGCCTAGAATAGCAGTACCGAAACGAATATCGAATACACAATTTCGGTTACTTTGCGTTAAGCAAATTCTTTCTCTTCGATTAGGCACTTGCATGATTGACACCTTACGACAAATATGGGTTTGTTAACTGGTACCTCTGGGTACAAACTTTCGACGCAGATGCCTGTATGACCGCAGTTGCAAGTATATTTTTTGTCGCCAAGTCTTTGTTTTACTGTTTTTTCTGTCGCATAGGTTGGCATCGAATCGCCACATTTAGCACACTTTATCGTATTGAGATTGTAAGTTGTGGCTGTAGTAATAACAGCATGTTTACCGCCGTTTCTGCATGATCTGTGTGTGTTTAGTCTAGGCATTATGTTGCGTTACCTCATGGTAAAAAGTTGAATGTCTTTCTGGTAAAGCGACTAGTGCCATGCACTTCAGACACTGGTATCTTTTGCCTGTTTCTATTGGCTGGTCTAGTTTGCGATACCAAAGACCGGCAATTTTCTTATAGTGTCTGTAGTACCATTGAGCTTTTAACCAATTTACAATTTTCATGTTAGACCCACCTTTGAGAATAATTTTCTTGGTATTGGCAGTGCATACGGCCGGGCTATTACAGGCGTAGATTTGCAGCGTATTGAGTCTAGCGCCCGTTCTACTTGCTGCGTTGTTACGTTTGCATTGTATCTGTTGTTGAATAGTTGCGTTAACTCGGCCGTTGTAAAGTTTATGTGTGAAATTTCGGCCATCAGAAATGCTAGCCGTCGCAAAAATAATGTTTGCTGCTTTTGCTTAGATTTTCGTACAACTACTCGCCGTTGATTAAATTGCATTTTTTGTTCACTTGATTGCATCGGGTAGCTTTGACTGAGAATTCAAAAAAGACAGCATTGTGAACTTTGTGTCTTGGCTTAAATTCGACCCTGTGATTACAGCCTCGACCAAGTTAGCATCGGCGTTTTTCAATTGCGTTAGAAATTCGGCAATGTTGTTCTTTGTATTTAGTTCGACAACGTATTGCGCAACAAAGTCGAGGTCAAAGTTTGCGATCTGCCTCAAATCTTCAAGCGATACTTTATCTGGGCTACCTAGCACAAACTTGGCGATTGCAAGCCGTAACTTTTTCATACCTCAATACCTCGAAGAAAAAATTAGACTGGTGTCAGCGTTAACACCAGAGTTATTGGCTCGTTTTGTGGTACAAAGTCATGCAAGTCAATTGCTAGCGCAATATTGTCTATGCGTAATATGTTGTCGTCGCCTAGCACTGGCAAGTTTAGTTGGTTCTTTTGTATCACGGTTGGTACGTTCAGACTCGTATCTTCTGTTATTGATACCTGCGAAATATCGAATTTTTGCATTTTGCTTGTTCTACCTCTAACCCCGCTTGGTTGTCATTTCGCTGAATGGTATCGTAACACCCTTTGCCTTCTCTTTCTTCAGTGCCCTAGCTCGTCTTGCGGCGAATTCGGCATAGCCGCTTACATCGTCGCCGAAGCCCTCTAAATGTGCCAAGTGTGCATAGACATCGGCTAACGAAGTTTGTTTGATCTTTAAAAGCCGGGCTTTTTCGAAGTCTTCTGGGCTTTTTTCTTTAAGTTCTGCTGGTGTCATTGGCCGGCTCTGTGCCTCGATTCGCCGAAGTAGCTCAATAATCTCAAAGGTGGCACCACTCATTCTGTTTCAACCCGTTTCGATTGCCGTTTAATTACATGCTCGATAGGCACACCGAGCAATTCAGCCTGCGTGTTTATCACATCTTCAAGGCTAGTAACTTCTAGCTTTCTGCGATAATACGGTGCAAGTTCTTCTTTAGACGGGCCGTCTTTGCCTGCAAGGTTTGTATTTTGTCTAATCGTTGCAAGACCTTGTGCTTGTTTCTGTAAAATGCTACCGTCATTGTAGCCCGTTATCTTGCCTTTGTGTTGTCGCTGGTCGTTAGGTTTGTCGTTTTCGTCGATTTGTTCACGTAGTTCTTTGCGCAAACTAGAAAGTTCTTGATTAAAAAAATTAACCAACGCTGTTTGCGATTTCGCGGTATGTTTTGCAACCGCCGTTTCGATCATTTTTTGAAGATCGTTAAATGAGATTTGACTCATGATTTTTCACTGTTTTTTATTTAGCAAAATTAGCCGACTTGCAAAGTCGTTACTAGCTGCGCCGCGTAGAGGCTTTGCTTTGCAGCCTTTAAGTTGGTGGTCGATTTGATGCGCTTGCTATCTGGTTTTGCCATTAACAAGCACTTGCTAGCTTTATTGTAATAACTTGTTACTACAACAGTTTTTGTTGTATGTTTTTGTAATAAATTACCGTGTACAAAAATGTTTTAATTATTATTTTAAATAATCAAAGTGGTTCTAACTAGAGCTAATTGTAGCACCTATACGCAGTTTTGTCTATAATGTGGCTGCGCTATTAGCTATTACTTTGGCTTAAAATGACGATTATCGCTATTGTAAATCTGAATATCGTCAATATGACGCTGTTATTAGCTAAAACATGTGCGTATTTCGCACATTACAAAATAGGTGTCATTGTGTGAATGACTATGCATTGCATACAGCATGATAGCTTTTCGCCCCGCTTCTTATAGCTTGTAATATCGCCATGCACAATCGGGCGAAAAAAACTTTTTTTCAAACGCCTCGAGCCCACAAGCCAAAGGCGCAGTGGGCGAACGAAGCTCATGCGCAGTGAGCCCCGCAAATTTTCTAGCTATATGTTTGCTATTATGCGACAGCAAACGAAGGGCGGTTAAAAGCTGTTTACGGTCTTGTGCCAAGTCGCATACGTTTTTACGCTCAAAGTTACCAGATTACCGAACTGTTAGCCAAGGCTATAGATACCCCCGGGGTCTAGTCAACAACTGCCGAGTTTACAGCGCTGGTGGTTTGTTACATACAAATTTCATGTCTAATAGAAGATACTTAAAGAAGAAATAACCCGCCGAAGTTAATTTTTGCATGCCAAGGCCAAAAATACCACTAAGGGCGCAAATTGTAAAGCATTGGCTTTTTATCTTAATTACCAGCTTTCTTCTCGGCCTAATGATTTACATTACCATGCAGTACACTGGCGCCATTGTAAGTAATAGTACTGACGCCTACGCGCGTTATTCTTTTACTGTCTCTGGCCTTATCGCTGTTACTTCGGCTTATCTCTTTTGGTATGTTCAAAAACAAGACAGTGATAAGATGCAAACTATACTTGACAAGGTAGTAGAGAGAGATACTAAGAGAAAGCTATTTTGGGTCAAGACTGCAATTCTTCATCTAAATAGAATTATCGAATATCATATGAAAGCTAGGTCATTATTTGAAAAGGTCACAGAAAGCGAACCTACTAAAGCACAGTTAGATAACACAATTATTTTCTTGCGCGATACTAGCTTTGCGGTAGAGAACACACACATACCAATGCTCGATAAGGCATTGTCAAACTTGGCAGAGCTTTTAGAC
>Ga0209581_1001556_pt1 | contig 26008 bp, 22 predicted proteins | sample Coa_R2_FD_187160 | JGI IMG/M metagenome (GOLD analysis project Ga0209581, IMG submission 187160) | Surface soil microbial communities from Centralia Pennsylvania, which are recovering from an underground coalmine fire - Coalmine... | ecosystem: Environmental > Terrestrial > Soil > Unclassified ...
TTCTGTCAGCGAAGTGCTGCAAAAGTGTCTGGAGAAGCCGCAGGCCATGTGGACGCAGAGCGACAAGAACCGCGCCGCGCGATGCCTTCGAGCGCTCGGTTGGGAGCGGTACCGCGAGCGGCAAGGCTCACGGCTGGAGTGGCGGTATCGGAAGGGAGAATGAGCAAGTGTTCCCAGTATTGTTCCCGCACTGTTCCCAGTTAGCTGGACCGGGAACACATGGAAACACTCGCTGTTCCCGGTGTTCCCGGGCCGATGCCGGCCAGACGTGTCGTAACCGTTTGCTATTATTCAGCACAACCACAAGGAACAGTGGGAACAATGGGAACGGCGAAGGATGAAACGGCCTATTGTCGGACTCCAGTAGGAACGTTCACGGAACAGGCTACGGTGTATCCACGATGCTGATCTTATCCTTCAAGCCCAGGTCCTCGAGGATTTGCCGGATCTCAAAGATAAGACTATCAACGGACGTTCGGTCAAACGTCACCAGGAAATCGATTCCGATCTTCAAATCAATTCCCGTTCTCAGCTTCGGTAGAATTTTGGTGCCGAAACGGTTCCAAATCTCGGGCGACATCGCCCCTGTCAAACGGATTGTCCTCGTCTGAGCTTGAGGCGTAGGACTGGGCTCGGGACTCGGGCTCGGCAGGGGGAGCGGCGATGGCTCCACGACGGGCGAGACGACATCCGGACCGGCAGCAGGCGCCGTCACCCCGGCTCTGAGTGCCTGGGCTTTAGCCTTCGTCAGCAGGAATACTCCGGCCTCGAAAGCGACCTCTTCCGGCGCGACGGGTTCGCAGAACCACATGCGCTCATAGCTCCCATCTGACTGCCGGCCAGAAGCCAGGCCGAATTCCCCCCGGTTCACAAAGTCGACAATCTTGCTGCGCAGCGTTGCATCCGGGTCGATCAGCCGGGTAAGCGCGCCATTCAAGAAACTCTGCCGCAGACTCGCCAAAGGCCACGCCCCGCTTTCCTTCAAAGCGGGCGGCCAATTACGGTCAATGTAGCCCGCCCCCACTGATTCATTGAGCAGGGCCTCCGATTTCAGTGCGGACACGACTCGCCCGCAGAGCGTTTCTCCGCTGCTCGAATGTCCTGCGCCAAGATCGATCGTTTTCAGGCCGTCCGCATCCTGGCTGTCGGCGATCACAGCGAACCGGTAGCCAGCCCATACCTCATCCTTCGCCGCTTCCTCCGCGGCCACAACCTTTGACTGGATTTCCGCCCGATCGGCCCGGTCAAATTCCCCCCCGAGCGTTCCTTCTGCTATCTCCCGGGCCACGCGCTTCCACGCGAGCCAGAGTTCGACCTTTTCCCGAAGGTCGCGGCCAGGCTTCTTGATGCACCACACCAACGCCCCCGGGTACAGTCGCGGCGACTTCCCCCGCTGCCTGGTCCACTCTGCAATTTGATCCCGCAGTGAACCCGAAGAGGCCCACTCCGCATCCGGGTCCATGACCACCAGCGTCAATCTCGGGGTGTCTTGTATCTCGGAACCGTCGCTCGGGAACGCAACCAGCGGCAGACTGGCGCCCCGCCGGAACTCGTCCTCCACGATCTTGCGGAGGGCCGGCTTGATCTCGGTCTCTTCATCCAGCGAGGCCCGGCGGTCGCTGACCACCTTCTTCATCGTGGGTTGATGCGTGATTCTGAACCCGTCCGATCCGACCTTTCGGATGAAGTAGGACTTGTCTTCCAGAGCAAACGCGGCGTTGTCAATCGACGTCGTATCCACGGCAGGCTCGCCGAGCGCGAATCGCAACTCGGGCAAATGCGCCACCTTGTCCGCCTGCCCACCCGAAGATTCGAAAAGGATCGCCGTACCGACCCGGCAATGGATATCCCGCAATGGTCCCTTGGTATCGGCGTCGAGCGCCTTGGCGTGGGAGTGCTCGCCGGCGATGTCTGCGTCGATCGCGGCCACCAAACGCGATTCGCCAAGTTGCCCCAGAACGACGCTCCGGAAGTTCGGTTCAAACAGCGGAGCGGAACCGAGCGTGATCAGCGGCTCCGTGCGCGCCTTTCGAAAGCTCTCCCGTGAAGCAATCGATACCCACTGCGCCAGCATCGCCAGGGTGCCGCGTGTCTGCTGGTACTGCGCCAGCGCCTGCCACTTGCGCTGGAACACAGATAAAGTCGCCGGATGAAACGGGTAGCAGGACTCAAAACGGCTGCGGAGGAACTCCCGAGCCTTGGCTTCCGTCGCGGCCGTGTCCACCGCGGTCCATTCCGGAGGCAACTGAGCTCTTCGCTCAAAGCACCAATCGGCAAAGGCGGTAGCCGTGTTCTTCCGGGCGCGATCACCGCCAAGGTCCTCGAACAGCCGTCGCCGGACCACCTCGCCGATCTCCGTCTCATCGTTGGCAATCAGATCCTTGGCAACGCGCCGTACGACTTTAGAGATCTTCTCCTGCCACTGGAGATCCCAGTCGGTCATCTCGACTTGGCTGCGCGGCAAGCTGATGACCGCGGCTCCGTGAGTGGTGCCCGTCGTCGCCACGGTCAGATTCTGAATGAACGAGTGAAACTGGTCAGCCATCGCCCGGTGGCGGTTGAGGAAGTTCAGGACCTCGTCGAACAGCAGCAGGACAGGCGCGCCGGCGGCCTGAAACACGCGCGCGATCGCCTCGGTGCCCGGAGGAATCGCCCGTGCGGATGGGCCCAGCGCCTGAACTCCCTGGTCACCGGCAAGCTGCCGGGCAATGTCGATCCAGGGAGTCTCCCTTCCCTCCTGCGGATCCCAGGCGTTGCCAACGAACACGGCCACGCGAGCCTCCGGCACCGATGACAGCCCGGCGCTCCGCAACAGGTCTGACACTCCGGTGAAACAGGCGGCCTTCTCGCCGTTCGACGCCAAATGATAAAGCGAAGTCAGCGTGTGCGTCTTGCCGCCGCCGAATTGGGTAATGAGCGTAAGGACCGGGGCGGTGTTATCGGTCCTGCCGGAGAGCCGGCGAAGCACCATCCCCGCGTGTTCCCGCAAGGCTCGCGTGAAATAGGTACGCGAGAAGAACTGCGCAGGGTTGCGATAATCCTCCGGCGCTGTTCTTGCCACAACTTGCTCGAGCGCGATGGCGAACTCATCCGGATTGAAAGACCGCCCTTCTCGAACTTCCTGGCGCGGCGTGGCGACTTTGTACCAAGGCTCCATCAATGCGTCCTCCGGCGCAGAGCTGGCCTCGGCAGCAGCTTTCGAATCTGGCTCCGAACTCGCGAAGCGATGGCTACGGCGTGGCGGCACTCGCGCATCGAGATCTCACCCCACCCCGGATACCGGGCGGTAGTGGCATACTCAGTCAAACGATCCTGCTCGTCTTCGGAAAAAGTGAATCGGTCGGCGGCGGGAAGCAACTGCATGAGCTTCCTAATGCTGTGAGTCTTCGGAAAAGGTATATTGCGCGCGGTCAACAGCGCCTTTATGTACTTCTCGATCACCTGTTGCGCATGAAAGCAGACCGTGTCGGTTGGGCATTCCTTTCCCGCCCGAAGGCTGAGCCGTGCCGCCTGAAGGTCATTGTCTGCCTTGGCAACCCATTCGGAGACCACCTCAACGACCTTTTCAGGATCGGGCATAAAGAACTTTTCCTTCCTTTACGGCGGGGTACTCGATCGTGCCAACAATCTCCCGGCGCCAACTAAATTCCTCGGGAGTGCTGACCACGATGTCGATCGGGACCGAAAAATCCCGGAGTGTACGGCGGATTTCGAGTTGTTTTTCGCGCTTCTTCCCATCAGCGTGCATTACCACCAACAGATCCACGTCGCTGTCGGGCCCGGCCTCCCCGCGGGCGTGCGACCCGAATAAGATCACGCGCTCGGGATGGAACTCCCGCACAATCCGCCGTACGATCCTCTGAATCTCCCGAGCAATACCTGGCTTTGTCCTGGGCATCGATTCACCTCGGCATCGCCAGCAGCATGGCGTCGAGCAGCCGCTTTTCTTCGCTGCCCTTGGGATACAGCGCCGAAAGCGCGTTGGCAAGACGCAGGAAGTAGGGGCCACGCTCCTGTTCGGCTTTGAGCAGCGCGCGCAAGGCGTTGGTCCGGCCCCCAGCCTGCAAGAGCATCGCCGCGTGGACACGGTCGAGTGTCGTTGCCTCCGCCTGCGCCGCGGGAGCGTCGCCGGCCATATCCACAGCGATCCGCCGTCGGCGGCCAGTAGCCCTTGCCGCCGGTTTGACGTCCTGATCGGGGAACAGAGCCAGTTGGCGCGTGGCAGCCAGTGGGTCCGTTTCGAGCAGATCAGCGACCGCTTCTCTGCCGTCCTGCCCGAACAGGAGCTTGGCGCGCTCGCTCACCGCGAGCAGCCGGACGACGCCTTTCCTGGTTTCGATAATGCGGTTTTCCCATTTGGGCAAGTTGATCCCGAGCGGCTGGGCGAACCTCCGGACCACGTCGAAAACCAGGGTGTAGCCCTTGCCGGCTTTGGGTGCCGCGCCCTCCTCATCTTCATCTTCCGCCGCTTCGTCTTCTTCGGACTCTTCGCTTGCGGCGAAGTCGCCGTTGGTGCTTTGCAGGGTCCACAGAAAGAGCGCCGTCAGCCGGGCGTCTTCTTCGACTGCGCCTGCGGCGCCGTTGCGGGCCCGAGCCTCCGCGGTGCCGAGCACCTGCTCGAGCGCCGTGCGTCCGACCACCTCCCACACCTTTTCGAGGTATTCGGCGAGGCTGACCTCGCGTCCGTCGGCCGTCTCGACCCGCCTGTAACGGCTGAAGATCTCGAGCGCGGGCCCGACACAGGCGAAGACCAGGTCTGCGCCGCGCACGCCTTCCGATTCGAGGCGCTCCATCCAGTCGCCGACGCGTTTGGGGAGTTCGCGAAGTACTTTAGCCCAGTCGCCGGTGGGCGCGTTCTCGGGACGTGGACGGCAGACGAGGTGGACGCTCGTGGCAAGGGAGGCTGTGTCTCGTGCATTTAGCCGAGTCCCAAGTTCGGTGGCGATGGGCCACGAAGCGGTGATGCACCATTGCGCGGCGACGATCCCGGAAAGCAGGGCCTCCCACCCTTCTGTTGTTTTGTGGGCGAACACGACGCAGCCACATCCGGAAGGGGATGTAATGTGCCGGCCAACACGCGCTGCGTCCATTATTCTTGCCTCGAAATAGCGCGCATCCTTTTTGGAGGTACTCAGCTTATGCGGGCGATCCACAACGCATTCGCCGTCCTTGGGGCTCAACGCGCCACGGAACATCGACGAACCAATTACTGGAGGCAACGCTCGCTTAAGCCACACGTAGAAGCAGTCGGACAAGTGCGCATAGGGAATCGCATCGTAGTACGGAGGGTCTGTGAACCAAATCTGGCAAGATTCGTGCGGCAAGTAGTCAGAGGTAGCGTCTCGCTGTTCAATTTGTCCGGCTCTCAACGTCGCGCCGGCGCAGGTCTCTACAAATGCCTCATAGCGCTTGAGCCATGCCCCAAACACATTCCTCTGTTGGAAACCTGGAGTAGACTCTGCAAAAGTCCAAGTCATCCCTATTGCATGTTGTCCAAACATGTCGATGAGCGACTCGCCCGTTGCTTTCCATCGACAGTGTGCGCTGAGAACCATGACGAGTCGATCCAAAGCCAGTCCGCACAACCGTGACGAGGCTTCATTGGAGTCAACGGATCGGATCAGACGACTGTACGTACTGAGCGCAAGCTTTTGACGTGCGGTGAATATGTCCCCCCACGTCGTTGCCCCGTACAACGGGACCGAAATCCTGCGAACTTCGTTCAAGGAAATGGTTTCGTCCGGAACAAGACTCGCACCCGTTTCAGTACCAGCGCTCTGAAGCAGCGAGACCTGTCGTTGCGCAAGGAAAACAGCCTGGTAGTCGGAATCCTTTGCCAGACGATACCCCCGCCCCAGCTGATCAGACCGTAGAGTGACAACAGCCATAAGGCGAGCACCGCCAACGCGACAGCCTTTCTTGTCAAAGATTACATCGGCACCGCCGCGCTGTGCGGCAAGCTGTGCCCGCACACGTTCAGGCGGCAACACGGCACCGCACGCCAAACAAGTGGCCTTCGCCCGTGCGACTGTGGCGCAGGGAACGTCCTTGTCAAGCTCGGGTTCGAAGATTTCGATCTCCAGTTGCGGTGGCCGATGCTCGTCACGCGCGACCTTGCAACGTAATGCCCGCTTGCGGTTGGCCTTGTTGCACAACCAGAAGGAGCTGACAAGAGGAATCTCGCAGCCGCAGTTCGGAGATTCGCACTGCACCGTCCGCGCCCAAAGATAGGCTATAGGAACCGAGCCGTCGGGATCTGTGGGATAGAAGGGAGCCAGCTCGGTCTCGGCCTGTGTGATAACTTGGCCGCCAACCCGGCGTAGATTTTCACGAAGTCTCAGCCCGTGGCGGGGAATGTCCTCCAGCAGCACTTTGAGTATCAGGCACGCCACCGGGTTCAGATCGCTAGCAAAGACTTCACACCCCAAACGCAGGGCTTCCAAAGGTATCGATCCACTCCCAGCGAACGGATCCACGACCAGCGGGGCCTCCGGGCCTTGAGCGATGTCCACGAGCGTACGGCTTACCTCCAGATACTTAGGACTATCGGCCAGGTTGCCGTTAGCAAAGTCGCCGATGAACTTGAGCAAGGCCTTCCGGAGGTCGTGGTCAGAAGGTCCGATCATTCCCTGGACAGACGGTAGAAGCTGCCGCGCCTTCCGCTTGAACTCCCCTGGGCAATGCGGATCGCACGGGTCGGGCCAGAGCAGCGCTAGCAGCATTGCTCGACAAGCCGCTAATGGCTTCGTAGCCCACCAAAGATGAAGCGTAGAGGGGCGCCGGTAGCCCATCGACTTCTCGCGCGCCGCATGCCGCGAGACTTCGGCGATGGGGAAATCCACTTCGGCGAGCCGCTTGCACTCCTTGGGGATCATTGCGCGCCTCCCGCGAGCGTCCAGATTCCGTCTTCCCCGATCGCCCAGTCGGCAACGCGCCCGTCGCGCACTCGTGAACCCGGTGTCCACAACGGCGTTCCCGAGACCTTGCGAAATGGATCGGCTTTCGTTCGATCCCACCCTGCAAGAAGTTCCTTGCTCCCGACAATCTCTGGAACTTGATCGGCGGGCCGGGCATGTGCGAGCAGATGGCCGCTCTGAACCAGCGGCGCGTCCTGATTCAACGACACTCCGGCGCCGAAAACCTCGGAAGCCGGCGTCATCTCAAGCCGACGCAGCCGGCCGAGCCCGTATCGCGTGTCGCCACCCAGAAAGAGAGTAATGAGGTCGCGCAGTCCCGGCGAGTCCTGCTTCAGGAATACGTAGCCCACAAAGGCGACTGGAGATTCGTTGCTACGCCACTGGGGTAACACGCATTCTGTTTCCCGGAGACTTCCCTCCTCGGCGCAATCGGAATCGGGATCAATTGCGGTTCCCGGACGGGCATCCAACAGCCGCAGGCGCATCTGACGGTTGGTGAGGTCGTGCTTGCCGTCCGGCCGGTCCTCACGCCGCCAGACCAACCCATCGCGCTCTTCATACCGCGGCAGCCAGGCCCGCCAATATTTCCCCTCGCATTCCGCCGGGAACAGATAAGTGAAGCGGGCGTTCTCGTGGAGCGTTGTGCCCTCCGTTTCGTAACTGGGGAAGCCATTCTCCCGGCGTCGCGCTAGCTCAGCCGTGAGGGCGCCCCACAAAGCACGAGAGGGCACGTAGAGCCGGGAACGATTCAAGCTCCCTGCGGGTGGTGCGCCCACAAACAGGGAAGACTCCAGCCGCCACGCCCAGCGATAGAGCGTCCAGTTCACTGCGCCTTTGCCTCCCTGGCCTTGGCGTGATAGCGGCCATAGACGAGCGCCTGGCGGAGCAGGTCCCGCGCGAAGAGCAACTTGTCGAGATCCCCGGCGAGCGCTTGAAGGGCGGTGAACAAGTCGCCATTTCCGAGCAGGGGCGACTCCTTGGGAACCTTTTGAAGAAACTTAGCAAGCTCGCCACTGACCTTCCGGCCACCCGGCCCGCCTTGGGCGTTCAAAAAGAGAAAACAGGCGTAGACGCCTTGCTCTTCCAACACGCTCAACGCGCTGGTCAGCGTCTTGTCATCGACTTTATCGAGTTGAGCCAGCGCCCGTCCGAGATTCGCGCATTCGACGTCCAAGTTCTGCATCAGGCGCCTCCTGTCGGCTTGGGAGCGGCGGGCTGCTGTGGAGTAGCTTTGGGCGACAACACGCGGAGACGTCCCATCCCGCGCGTGCCCATTCCGCCGATCCCGAGGCATTCCAAATAGGGATGTGCTGCGGCCACCACGTTGAAAACCTCATCTGTGTCCTTCACTGCGTCAACGGCGGCGTTGCCTACCTTGAAGTGTGCCGGGCTCTTCGAGATCACCTCCCACAGGAGCACCGTAGAGCGCGGGAGCGCTTCGTAGGTAAATAACGCCTTTCCCTCGGCTGCTCCGGTTTCCGGATTGATGGATACGGAAGTCCGCACTTCCAGGTTGCTGTTGACGATGTGGGAGAAGAGCTTGTCGGAGACGGCTGCCAGGCGTTGACGGATATACTCCGGAATCTTCAAGTTATTCAGCGCTGGACCAGGATCTTGGCGATTGCCGTACTGCTTCACCTGGAGCAACAGCCATCCAAGGTTGAGTGCAGATCCCGCTTGGGACCGAAGAATGGCGTTATCCTCCACATCGGGGTAGTTTTCACAAACGAGCCGCATGGCCGCTGGACACGTGATCCAGACGGGCCCTTCGCGCGTCGCTACAGGGAAGAGCAGCACCTGCGCGTCGCTAAAAGCGGCAAGGCCGGCGAATCCGCCGCCCGCGCTCCGAGCGAAACCGAACACGGTACAGATGGGGCACTCGGGCTTGCCGCAATGGCCTCCCTTGCCTTGCTTGTTCGGCTGTCCCTGGCCCGCGCAGTCGGGGTAGTACGGTTTGGGACTCCCATCGACCGTGCGGCTAGGGGCTGATGATTGTTGATGCATCGCGCAGTAAGCGCGATAAACACCCGCCAGGCTCGATCCGGGAATCTTTGGCACGCGCGTCACCGGATCCCGGACGATCGACTGATCCACGCGGCCGAGCCGTCCGCCGCCGGTGCCGACGTGAATCGGATCGACTGCCATCCCTGTGATGCGATGTGGCGTGAAGCTCTCTCCCATACTCAGTCCTCCATTCCCTGTTTCAGCCAGCCCAGATGCCATTCGATGGCCCATTCCAGAATGCCGTCGCGAGCGGCTTCCGTCAGGTGCTCCAGCGCTGCGCCCGAAACGCCGAGCCGGTTGCGCAGAACTGCATGCGCAAGGGCAATCCACTCTTCTTCTCCGCCGGCTAACCACGCTCCACCGGGTCCGCGCCAGGCGATTCGCCGTTCTTCGAGTTCTGCCCATGCGCCGCGCAAGGCGGTCAGGCTCGGTGCGGTCCGCGCCAGCAAGTCCCACGTGTCCCGCATGCGGCCGAAATCGGAAAGGTACCAACTTTTCGCCTTCTCAAATCGGCGGCCGGTCGCGTCCAGGAAGACCGCGGTCACGCGGCTCGGGTGGACCACGACGCCATCTCCGCGATGGAGAGCCGCGGCATGCCGGTACAACGTTCCGCTCGGATGTTGGAAGTCGCGGACATCTCGGAGCTCGCGATCTTCCACACGGACGTACGGATAGAAAACGTCTTCGCGGCCGTCGGGCAATCCGGTGGGCACGAGTACCGCTTCATAGGCGCCATCGGAACGAACGATCGTCAAGGCCGTCACTCCGTCCTTTGTGCGGCGGTCATGCACGCGCCACCCTTCGCGTTTCGTTTCCGCCAGATCCGCTTCCAAGTTGCGGGTGCTCTCGATCACCGCCTGAAATGGCGTCATCCTGGGGAATGCAACGATACCCGCGCGGAGCGGCATCCGGTCCCAGACACGTCCAAATTCTTCCTGCCACTTTTCCAAAGCAGTTTCGATGCACGCTGGGGCGCATTCGAGAGGCACAAGCACGCGGAACCGTTGTGGACTGCGTTCGAGAGGAATCACTGGCGCGTAGGCCGCAATCTTGTCGGGGTCGTGCACACGTTTAATGGTGAGAGTGCGCGTTCGGCCGTCATCGCCCTTCATTTGCACGGATTGACCTTGTAGGCTTCGCTCTGGCTCATTTGCGCCGAGACAACGAGCCAAATTGCAGATGGTCACGAAGCGGCCTAAGTCGTCGGCCCGGTACAGCACCTCAAACGGAGCGTTTGCAAGCCGTCCGGCATACGTCTCCCCGTCCTCCCAGCCCGCGCCCTGCACATCTGGTTCGAGCAGCAACCGCCGGACCCTCCACCGATTGGGATCAGCGGCTGCTATCTCACGAAAGCGAAAGAGCAGCTCATCGAAGAACGTTTCGGCGCTGCGCCAGAAGCGGTAGATGCGGCCAGGAGACGGTAACTTGCGGAAGCTCTGAAAGACAAACCACTTCGCATTTTGATTGTGGTCGTTGGTCCAAACAACTTGCTTCGCACGGTCCTCAACCAGTCGTTGAAAGATGCGCTGGAAAGTCACATGGGGTGCCTGTTCATTTGAGGTGCTCCCAGACTTATCGACAGCGAACTCTTCCTCTAACCCAGGGACGATTTGCCTTAGCACTCCATCTGTTTCGACCTGTCTTGGCGGCGTGGCGAGGCGCTTTGCAAAGTATCTTTCAAGCGCCGGTTGTAGACATGGCTCGGCCCAGTGCTGCACCTGATTCTTGACGGACCTCATCACTTTAGGATTGTGCTCTTTCCATTCCTGAACTGCCTGGGCTCGTAGTGAGTCCAGATGCCTGCCTTCGAGCCATGGTTCGAGGTCAAGACTCAGCGTAAGCAGCGCCACTCGGTCATTACCGTCTGCGACTTCGGAGATCCAGATCGTGTCCCCCTCGCCATTGAGCCAGGCATCGAGCCGGCCTTTGCGCCGATCCGAGCACACTGCGCAGACGCGCTGCTTGCGGGCATTGTCGGTTCGGTCGTTCGTGTGGGGTCGATTGAACCGCACCTGACAGACAGGACATACGTGGCCTCCCGCCGGGCCGGGCTCCGGGACCTCCCATGTCCGGTGCAGGGGAATGGCGAGAATCTCGCGTGCTTTGCGGAGTTGCTCCACCATGCCGATGAACGATCGTGTGGAGTCAGATAGCACTACGACCGGCGGCGTCTCAAACTTGTTGCACTTCGCGTATTCGTCAACCTGCTTTTCAATCGCCTCGCTCAGGATCTTCGCCGATGCATCATCCAGGCTGCCGTGTGAATCCTGACTGGTCGCGTCGGAGCGCAGGCCAGGGAAGGTGAAGGCCAGCGTCTCGTCATCCCGGTAGATCAGCGAACCTATCGCGAGGTCCACTTCGATCAAGCGCCGGACTTGGTCAAAGAAACCGTCGATGTCACGTCTTGCGCCAGTCCAGTCACCGATCTTTACAGCCCGGGCTTCGTAGTGGCGGCTGCCGAAACCGATCGTCAGTACACGCCAGCGCGTTTTCGACTTCAGATCTTCCCATTTGTTGCATTGTGTTAGCAGTGCGCCAGCCGCGGCCGACTTGAACAGAGCTGCTGCTACATAGGATTGGTCCCACAGAGTTACGTCGTTGTTCGGCAGTCGTGTTTCGGCGAGGGTAGAGAGGAACGCCTCGCGCAGCCAGCCGTCAGGACCTATAGCCGCCTCGCGCCATTGCCACCACGGATGCACGTCTGTGCCTGCTGTCTCAGCGAGCTTGTGTAAATCGTCAAGCAGTTTTCCGACGCGCTCCAGCAGGCTTTCGAAGGCGCCCGGCGCCAGAATGGGCGGCGCATCGGAAAGGAGATTCCTCACCGGATGCCCGAACGGCGAAGCCAGCCACATGTGCGTGATGTCCTGGCCGAGGTACGCTGAGGTGGAGGAGGGTAGGTTCTTTTCGATACCCGAGGCCATCGCGTGGGCAGCCTGGAGGAAGCCGACCAGGTTACTCTCTGATTTCCCCGCGTCGTACTTTTCCAGAAACTCGGCCAGGCTGCCAGGCAGAGACACCTTACTCTTGGGCAACCTGAGCCACGCGAGCCGATCGCTCCAAGCGGGCATGAGAGTCTTGTGCCAGTTCTTAGGCTCGTAGCTCACGCCAGCGCCGCCGTGATGCCGAAGGAAATCGGGGTGTGCCTTCCCGGCCATGTGAAGCCAGCCGATGGCTTCGCAGGCCAGCAGGAGGGACCGGCTCTCCCGGAGTTTGGTGATCATCATTTCCTGGGCCGGAACGCTCATCTCTGATCGACCTCTGATGAAAGCAGAGTGGCAAGCTCGTCCTTCAACCCTTGGAGGGGATTCTCTTGTTTCCACTCCCCGCCATTAGCTCGGGCTTTTGTCACTTCTGCGATACCCCAGCCAACGGTACGCTTGGCGGAAAATCCGTAGACTGTGAGGAGTTGCTCGGCCGCATCAAGCAGCTTTTGGAGCGCATCGATGCGGCCGGCAGATCCAAGGCCATCGTCGCCTGGGAGAGGCGCATAGAGCAGGCGCAGCACGCCTTCGGTGTCCGGCGGAACGACTTCGTAGAGAATGGGCTGCGTGCCTGCGCGCGTCTTCCGGCTGTGCGGATTGATCACCTCGAAACTGACTCTGTCGAACCAAGTCGGATAGAAGGCCAGCGACCCTCGCTGAAAATCCTCCTGCTCCCCCTTCTCATTGCCGAAAAGATGAATGACCCAATCCGGATCGGACCAGTCGTTCATCTTGCCGCCGTGCCGCTGAAGGCACTCCTGCAAGCCAGCCTGCATTAGGCAGGCCCAGCGAAGAAGCCCTTTCCAGCTTGCTGCGGACATGTAAGGAACACCAAACACCCGATCCTTTCGCACCGGGTTGTCCAAAACGTGGAATGGGCGGTCGTCCTTCGAGTACCAGGGCGAAAGCAGCTTGAACTTGATTTCGATGGCAAGCCCGGGTGCTTGGGGTGGCGACGTGGGATAGTTATCGAGACCCAGTTCGACTGGAGTGCAAAGCTTTCCCCAAAGTTGTAGGGCTCTCTCCTTGTAACAGTCCCTGGCGTCGGCCTTCGCCCTTTCATACTTCCTTTTCTCGTCCTCGAGCTGCTTTCTCTTCGGTCCACTGGTCTGGCGCTTCAATGCAACTTCAATCTCAGATCGTTTATGCTCATTCCACGCGAACCAATAGGTACAACCGTCCACGAACCCAGACGCCAGTCCGCTCGGCGTCGATGTGGTGGGGCATGCCTGGAGAGATGCCAACTCAGCGTACAGATCGAACCTCATCGAACACCTCCCATAGCCTCCACCAACAGACGATCGAGAATGGTTGGACCTCTGAGGAACTCCTCGTTTTCCAAATCCTGCCAAACGTATTTCAACCGCTGACGCATGTCTTCCAGCTTCAGAAGATCAGGTTTCAAGAAACCAAACGTACGCGCTGGGTCTTTGAAGCTGAACACCTTCTTGCTCTTTGCTTGCCTGCCGGCTAACCAGCTCTCGGCTTCGTTTGCTCCCGGTCGAAGCTGCTGTCCCTGCTGTTTTGGCTCCTTCCGCCCGACGACTTGATTGAAAGCGCTATTTGCGGCGCTTTGTCGCCCTAGAAGCCTTTCACGAACACACCAGAAATTCTCCAGCGACGCCCAGGCGAACTGTCGGTGGTCAACCAGCCGCCACACTGAATCGCGCAGGTATTTCCGCAGTGCGTTTTCTGAGGCGCAGGCATCAGGAGGAGCTTGCTCGATTTGCACAATTCCGTAGTCCCTGTGGTGCGGCAGATCTTGTCGGCTGGCCTCTTCGGATGGCTTGAGCACAGTCTTACCGCCTATAGCGCCATAATCGGCGATCAGACGCAGCGTGAGGTCGAGCAATGCCCACTCCTCCTCACGCATCGGACGCAGGGGGGTGAAACGAAATCGGAAGGTTTCATCCTTCTTAATCTGATCTCGTTTGATCTTGCCGCTTTCATCCAACACGTCGAACCGGAACTTCCGCGCCCAGTCGGTGCAGCCGAACAGTTCGCAAACTGCGCAGTGATGCCCTTTTTCGCCAGGTTTCTTCCCTTCGACCGGACACGGACGAGGTTTGTTATCTGGATGGTTGACTGGATCACAAGCGCAGCCACCAAGCCCGCGCACTACTACCTCGAACCACCAGCGGAGCGAGCCAAGCAAACCCGTCGGAATCGTGTGCTCCCCCTTCCGGTCTGCATCCCCTGTCCAGACGGGAGTCTGGGCTTTCAGTACCCACTCGCGCAATGTCGGACTCAGTGCAGTCATGTCTGTATCTCCAGAGGTGGTTGAGCCGTCAGCGTATTCACCGGCAGATAATAGTGCGCCACCTTCGTCACCTCGTTCCAGTCAAACCTGGCCGGGTCCTTGATCGGCGGCTGAAGCGTGGGGTTCGTGTCGCAGTGGGTCACCACATAGAGCCAGTAGCAATCCCGGCGGTCCTCCGCGACGCGCCGTTCGTTGGGGGTCAGCACCACTGTCCCGGTTGGCGCGCCGATGCCTTTCACTTCAATCACGCGCAGCTCGCCCGAATTCAGATCCAGGCTGGTGATGTCGTAGCCAAGGTTCTTTTCGTGGACGTCATACACCTGCCGCCCCTGAGAGCGTTCGTACTCCATAACAACGCGCATTGCGGTGGCTTCCGTCTCAAAGTCGGGTTGAAGCCGCCGCACCTCTGGCGCTTCGCGGTCGGGATGCGGCAAGACGAGAACACTGGCGAACCTTTCCACAGCCTGTAGGGACAACGAGCGTTGCTGCTCCAGTTCCTTTCTTCGGCGCTCGCGCCGCACCATGAGCTCGGCATGGCGCGCTTCGGCCTGGGCCAGACGGCCCTCAGCGCCGGTCACCTTCTGTTCGACTTCCGTCGCGGCCCGGCCGATCTCTTCGTCCGCTCGCTGTAATAACTCGGTGAGAGACAACTCCACGTGAGCCGCGATGCGCTCGATTTCGGCGATGCGCTCGTTTCGGGTGTCCTCCAGGAACCTGACGAGTTCTTGTTCGTTCAACCAGGCGGCGGCTTCGGGCAAAGTTGCAACCGGCGGCAGGGCTTCCGGTGGCTCGGCTGGTGTGAAGTCGCCCAGGATGCTGGGTTCCCGAAGGCGAGGCGGGCAATCTTCAGAGAGCTCCACGGCAAACAGGCGTTCGTGGATCACTTGGCCGAGTCCGTCCACTACCCGCGCCCGGTAGAAATCGATGCGCGCGGGCCTGTCGTGTTGGAGCGAATAGAATGCCGCTCCCTTTCCGAATGTCTCAAGCGCCTTGGAATGGATGTGCCGGCGGATAGCCTCAAACAGCGGATGACCCGGTGTGACCCACTCCAGGTTGTTTGCTTCCGCAGTCTCGCGGTCCGTCGAGCAACGCGGGTACCGGGACGCCAGCGAGGGGAGCCGCCAGTCCGGGTCCTTTTCGTGATCCTTCAATACGGCTGGCGTTCTTCCGGGCTCGAACGTGTGTGGCAGGTTTGGCAAGACTTTCAGGGTTAGCGGCACAAACTCGGCTGACTCGCGCAGGAAGCGCGCGATCGTCTCCGGCACGACGCGCCGCTCCTGTGCGCGGGCCCGCCGCTCGATCAGCATTTCCAGGTTGAGTTTCTTTGAGGCGAGGCCTTCGAGAGCGTTCTGACAGATGGCTCGAAACTGGTGCTCGTCCACATTCTTGAGCAGGCGTTCTTCCAGATCAGCATCGCCGAGGCGGCCGGCGTAATAGTCCCGGAGAACGCGCTCCACGTGGGCGGCGGGAAGGACTTCGCCAACAACGTTGAAGACCGCGTCATCGTCCAGGGCGTCGCGAATCTCCTGAAGTTTTTCCAGCAAGCGCTGAAGCACTCGCCCCTCGATGGTGTTCGTCGCGACGAAGTTGAAGATCAGGCAGTTCTTGCGCTGCCCGTACCGGTGAATGCGGCCCATGCGCTGTTCGAGCCGGTTCGGGTTCCACGGAATGTCATAGTTGAAAAGAATGTTGCAGACCTGGAGATTGATGCCTTCTCCGGCCGCCTCCGTGGCGACAAGAATCTGAATCTCTCCTTCCCGGAACTGCTGTTCGGTAAACAGGCGAGTGCCTGGTTCGTCGCGAGAGCCGGACTTCATCCCGCCATGGATGCAGCCCACACGGAAGCCCCACGACTTTAGCCGGTCCTGAAGGTAGTCGAGGGTATCTTTGAACTCCGTGAAGATCAGCAGCCGCTTGTCGGGATGGTCGAAGAATCCTTCTTGGTGAAGCAGTTCCGTGAGCTTGGAGAGTTTGGCTTCCGCGCCAGAGGCCTCGACCGCTTGCGCGCGCGATGCCAGCGCCCGAAGTTCTTCGATTTCCTGCCGCACCTGCTGCGCGTTGCCGGCCAGTGTGATGGCTTCCAGCGTTTCCTCAAGCCGCTCGCGCTCGCTCTCCTCCATCTCTTCCAGTTCTTCGGGATCGGGCAGTTCAGGAGGCGCGAGCAGGGCCAGATCCTGGGCGCGCTTGAGAGCGCCCTCCAGGCGCCGGGCGCGGCTTTCCAGGGAATGCCGCATCGCATAGGTGCTGGACGCCAGGCGGCGCTGGTACAGGGACATCAGAAACCCAACGGCGCGGGCACGGGGGTCCTCGCCCTGCGCGGCCGCCCTTGCGCTCTCCTGCTTCACGAAGCGCGTGATGTCCCGATAGAGGTCGAACTCCGCTCCGTCAATCTGGAAGTCCACGGTATGCGGAATCCGCTTGGTGAAGATCTTCTCCGCCGCCCACGTTCCATCTGGACGGCGTTCTGGGAAGTAGACCATCGCCTCCTTGGTACGCCGCAGGTAGAACGGCGCTCGCCGGCGGTCCATGGCTTCCCGGATCGACTTCACGTCGGCGTAAGCGTCGGCATCCAGAAGTTGCAGGAAGAGGCTGAAGTTCAGTGGGTCTCCCTTGTGCGGCGTGGCCGTCAAAAGGAGAATGTGATCGGAGGTGTCGCGCAGCAGCTCGCCCAATTTGTAGCGGAGGCTCTTGTGGGTTTCGTCGGCAGCGGACATGCGGTGCGCTTCATCCACGATCACCAAGTCCCAATGCACCTGGCGCAAGCCAGGGAGGATGTCCTTGCGCTTGGCGAGATCGAGCGAAGTGATGATGCGGTGCTGATCCAGCCACTGATTCACACCGAACTGATCCCGGATGTCGTGGCCGCGGAAGACCAGGAATTTCTCCTCGAACTTCTCCTTCAGCTCCCGTTGCCACTGAAACGCGAGGTTGGCGGGACAGACGATCAGAATGCGCTCTGCGAGACCACGCAGTTCTAACTCTCGGATCAGCAGACCGGCCATGATGGTCTTGCCCGCGCCCGCGTCGTCGGCCAGAAGGAACCGCACTCTGGCAAGCTTCAGGAGGTAATCGTAGACGGCCTCGAGTTGATGGGGGAGCGGGTCCACCCGCGAGATGGACAGGCCAAAATAGGGATCGAACTCGTAAGCGATGCCAAGGGAGTAGGCCTGGATTCCCAAACGGAGGAGGCGTCCGTCACCGTCGAAACCGTATGTCGTGTCCAGGATGACGAGCTTTTCAAGGTCTTGAGAAGTCAGCGTGACCTTGCGGTAGCGCTCCGACTGGGCCCCTACGAGCCCGGCAATCCAGGTGTCCGGACCGTTCGAGCGAACCGTCTCCACGCGCATCGGCTCGTTGAACAGGGGTCCGGTGAGAATCTGGCCTTCACGAAGGGGTGGTGGGACGTTCATCCGGACTTCTCCTTCGTGGACTTCTTGCCGAGCGCGTCCAACTCGCTTTTCATCTCATGCAGGCGCCGGAGAAGAAATGGCTGGGGAACGCGTTTGCCATTTTCCCAGTGGTTGACCGTGCTATAGGTAACTCCTACCTTCTGGGCGAACTGCTCCTGAGTGAGGTCGAAACGCCGGCGGAGATCTTTCACGAGGACAGACACGTTCTCTCGCCTCATTGGGGCGCCCTTGACACGCATCATATGTAATAGGCAATGCTAATCTACATAAAACTATCTGGTCAATGGGCCTGAGGCAACAGACCGAAAAAAGATCAAGACCAGTTCCTATAACTGAGGGCCGTCGTCAGCGATTCATTGCTGAAACGCAGGGCATACCGAACAGCCGGGCCCAGGCCGCGACGGCAGCGGCCTGCCAGCGGGGAATCGGCGTTCGCATTACCCAATGATCATTGGCGATTGCGATGATGGCGGTGGGGTGCTCTGTCATCGATTCGAGCACGGGCCAGACGAGGAGCTGCTCGTAACAGATCAGAATGGCGGCGCGCTCGCCGGCGATTTCGGCGATGCCGGAGCCAAAGAGGCGCAACGGAACCCCGCCACGGCCCAGCGGGCGCCACATGCCGAGAGGTACAGGAATCCGCTGCAGGAATGTGCCGGTTTGGGTACCCAAGATGAGCGCGGCATTCCAGTAGGATGGAACATCATTCTGAGCCGCGGCGTGGGGTGCGATGGGTGGTTCGTCCCGAAGCGCCGCCAGCTCTGCGGAGAAGTCGATGCGAGGAGGCGCCGAACTGGTTGGAATGCCAGCGCCGATCAGCATCGCTTTCCCGCTCGCGCGCAGCTCGGCGAGCGTTTGTTGCCAGAAGAGCTCCGTGGCGTCGGTCCACATCGGAAGCACTGTCTCTGGAAACACGATGACTCGCGCTCGCGATTCACGAGCACGCTCCTGGAGCCAGTGCATGCTCGCGAACTGCGCTGCAGGCATCCGCCCACCGTGAGATATTCCGCCGAAATTTGTGTTAACCGCCTCCCAGCCGCGTGGTGGAGCTGGCGGTTGCCAGGTGGCGTTCAAGGCCGCCGTTAGCATCAATGTGAGCAAAATCGTCGCCCTCGGAGCTATCAGACAGATGGCTGGCAGTATCGCCGTCACGATCAAGCCCAACCAACCCGTGCCGGGGAATAACAGTCCGGCGGAGCAGAGCGGCGACGCCCAGCCGATGATGCCCAACGGAGGCACGGCGCTGATAGCCAAGCCCAACGGGACTCGCCAAAGAAGCTGGGGCCGCTTTGTCGTCCAAGCGGCCGCCCAAGGCGCGGCGAGCAGCGAGGAAGCTCCAATCCACATCGGTACGGCATACTCTATCGGCGGATCGGGACCAAAGAAGTTCCGCGCGGCCGGAATAACTGGCCATGTCGCGCCCGCGTAGTAACTGGCAGTCACAAAAACGGCATCGCGCCGCTTTGTTTGCGCCATGGTGAGAACAGGCATGAGGCACATCAGGGCCATACCGGCGGTGTGTCCCGATGAAGCGAGGATGCCCAGGGCCGCGGCGCTGATGACACCCGCCCGGACTCCGCGAAGGGGCGGGCTCATCGAAGCACAAGGAGCGGCTCAAGATGATTGCGGATGGCCGTCAACGGCACCGGTCCAAAATAGCGGCTGTCGAAACTGCGCGGGTGATTGGTCGACGCCACCCACACCGTCCCGGGCTGCACGACGTATTTCCCAACGGGCCAAGACGTGAGCTTTCTCCCGGCGCTGTCGAGCAGTCGTGGTGCGGTATTCGGAAGCAGTCTGCCGTTGACGGCGATTCCCTGCGCAGACAGTTCGACGGTATCGCCAGGGCGAGCAACAATGGCCTTCAGCAGCGGCGCGGCTCCATCCGGACAACCGCCGCGCGCCCGATAACCGCGTCGCCGGGACAGGAGCGCGAAAGGTTCCGGTGGGCAGAATTCCACCAATGGCGCCGTAGCTTCGGAAGTACACAAGTAGAGCCCGACAGGCTCGGACATTGTCGTGTTCACCCGGATTCCGAAGGCGGTTGACGCAGCGAATGCCAAGCCGACTGTTATGAGCACGACAACGCCAATTCGTCGCAGCGTCGCAACGTTCGTGGATGCGAAGCTTTCAAACAGGCCACAGGTCGCCATCGCCTTCTACCTCCGGTCCGGAGAGTGCGCGGACACCGTTCTCGCCATCTGCTGCTACTTCGACAGCCTCCTGTGGCTGAGTCGCAATTCGGTGGCAACTGTTGACAACCACCTCGCAGACGGTCCTGGTGACGCCGTCCTTCGGTGTAAACCGGCGCTGCTGAAGCGTTCCCTCTATAAAGAGGTTGTCCCCCTTGTCATAACCAGCCGCGATATCCGCCAGCTCGGCGTAGAACGTCAGGTTGTGCCAGTTGGTTTGGGAGTGGATCTGTTTGTCGGCGCCGGCATACCTGTACGTCTCGCCCAGCCGCGCATTGGCGACCTTCGCGCCTGAGGGCAATCGCCGGATTTCGGGCTTCGCCGTGAGGTAGCCGGCAATCTCGATTCTGTTCTTCTGCATGGTTGTTAACTCCAATTGCTGTGCTGCATTTTCATAAACTCTTCCTCAAAAGCGCGCTCCATGGGAGAATCGCTGGACTGTTCAATAGAACGTGTGGCCGTTTGAATTTGGTACGGCGGTGGTAATTCGGCGCGGGCCGCGAGCTCCGGGTCGGCGAAATACAGGATCTGCGTGCCGAGTATCGGGAAGTGGCCGGATACGAAGATCAACATGTGGCCGGGCGCAACGATCCGCTCCGAGTCGCCGTCGCCTGCCTTCATCGGCGGTTTGATGCGCAGAATCTCATCCGGCGTCATGAGCGGCCGCTCGATGTAATCGACGGCCGCATTGACGTGTCCCATGACCGGCGAGAACCGTGAGCCCGAAAAGTTGTAGCTTGCTTTGGGCACGGTCTTCGTCCCCGTCATCTTCGAGAGCAGCTCGGCGGTCTCATATTGATTCGGCGCAAAGGCAATCCGGACGTGGCAGTTCGACACGATGCTCTCGTTCTGGCCATAGGCGTCCACGATCTGGCGGATGTCCTGCGTGATGAGATAGGCCTTGATTCCGTAACCGGCCATGTAGGACAGCGCGTCGGCGAACACCTCCATCCGGTTCAGGCTCGGAAATTCGTCGATCAGAAGCAGCAGACGGTGACGGTTTTTCTTCTGCTCGGCGCCGTCGAACGCCATCCTCTCCGTCAGCCGGTTCACGACCATGGTGAAAATGAGCCGGATCAATGGCCGCAGTCGAATCTTGTCTGACGGGGGCACGACAAGATACAGCGAAACGGGCCTGTCGTTGTTCACAAGATCATCGATTGTGAAATCGCTTGTGGAGGTGTTGCGCGAAACCAGGGGATCGCTGTATAGAGTGAGCGCGGTCTTTGCCGTGGAGAGGACGCCCGAAAAGTCCTTATCTTCTTTATCGAGCATTTCCTGAACTTTCTCCCGCACCACCGGATGTGTGGCGGTTGGCTCTCCCGTTGGTGTGCGCCAGCCGTTAGTGAATTCAGGATCGTGCTCGTAATTCAAGATCTCCGCCAGCGTCTCCTGAAAGGTGAAGCCCGGCCGCGTGAAGACGCCGGCGAGGTCGGAAAGGCAAGCAACGCGCCCCTCGGCTGCAGCAGCGTAGCAGACATGCAGAATCATGCCGGTGGTGATCGAGGCCGCTGCATCCTGCCAATACCGCTCCTGAGGGCTGTCTTCGCCGGTCCGCACGATCATGTTGGCGATGTTCTGGCAGTCAGAAACGTCGCGTGGCGTGTGCAGCCGGACTTCAGCCAATGGATTGAATCGCGAGGAAGCGCTCTCTTCTACGGGAGAGAACTTGAAGCAGATATGTCCCTGGCGGCTGCGGAAGCCAGCGGTTTTAGCCCAGTTCTCTCCCTTGATGTCATAGACTACGGCGCTCTCATCCCACGCCAGTAGCGTCGGGATTACTAATCCGACGCCTTTGCCGGAGCGCGTAGGTGCGAATGCCAGAATGTGTTCGGGGCCATTATGGCGGAGGTAATGGAGGCGGCCAGACCGCTCGTCGCACCAGCCGCCTACATAGACGCCCTTGGGATTGTCGAGGAGGCCTGTTGCGCGAATGTCGGCTTCGTTCGCCCACCTCGCCGATCCGTGCAGATCTTCAGCGTTTTCGGAAAGTTTCTTTGTGCGGCGGTTCGTAATCGAAAAGAACATCGCCATCGAAAGGAAACAACCGCCCAGCACGATCATTTCCCCTTCGAACAAGGAGCGGCGGATGCGGGGATCTTTGGATGTGGAATAGAGCCATCCCCAAACGCACCAGGCGAACGGCTGGTAAAACGAGACTAATCGTGTTCGGAGCAACGGTTCTCCGAGCGCCTGCTGATAGCGAAAACGCGCGGCGATGTGCTGCGTGGCAACGGAGTTGACGACGATGAGCGTGGCCAGACCCGTAAGGGTGGCGCGCCAATTGTAGGAGCCAAGGTAACCAGGGCGCCGCGGGGTCCGGTAGAGTTCTGGTCCTTGTGTCACGGTCGAATTTCTCGAGCCACAGGACAAACGTGACAACGAGCGCGCCCATCAGAATATCGATGGCTATTAGAATTCGCGCGCTTGGGGAGCATTGGAGGCTGTCTGCCGAAGATTAATGTCCTCGATCACCGGTTTGCTCCCGTGCGTCTCTGCGAGCAAACAGCGTCGGTAGAGGCTCTCGCCACTCAACCACCAGAGCCCGGCCGCATCGCGGACAGAGAAATTCGTGCGGGTCCTCGACTGCGAAGTGTTGTCCGCAAATACAGGCAAATTCATAGAGGGAATTGCGCACGTTGCCTCCTGATTCAGCGGGCGAGCTGGTGAGAGTGAGTGCGCTGCTGACACTCGCTCACGGTAGCTTTTGAGTTTGAATAGGCAATGAGCACGTTCTCGCCCAGTTGAGGCATCGACGACAGCGTATGCTTCATGTGCGCAACAACCGTGCGTCCGGAGATCTGCTGCAGTAAGTGATGGTCTGTCTCGCCGATGATCTTGCCGCGGTACGTGCCACTGGACGTCAAGGCCGCTATAGTGCGGCCGGTATCGCCGATGAGTTCGGCGACCATCTTACGCGCATCGTCAAATGAAGCCGACAGGCGTTCGCGATCAGGCTGTGCAGTATGGATGGGCGTCACCTCCCTCGTGCAGCCGTTGAGCGCCGAGTCACGATCCGCTTCCAGGTCCGCGATCTCGCGGCGGATCGGCGCTTCGGCAGCCGCCAGCATCTCTGTGGAACGAGCCGCCTTCTCATCTGGAGAGAGCGTGGCGTCATCCAGCTCAATACGCTCCGGCGCGGCTACTTCCACGGCTTCGGCGAGCGACTGATCGCGCTCCAGTTTGAGCACAAAATCGGCGGCGCGTGAGGCATCCTGGGCCGCGCGGAAGATTTCGTGCTTATCGTCTCGCAACGCCTTGATCCAGGAGCCAACATAGGCGGCATGGCTGCTCGGATCGTAGGGGATGCCTCGCTCGGCGGCGAGGAACATGCTGGCGATCTCTGCGCGAAGCTCCTCTTTCGCATAGTTCAGATCACCGAACTGGTAAGACTCCGCGAGGGTCGAACGATTCAGCCGGGTCGGATGTCCGGTCCAATGCGCGAGCTCGTGAAGTGCCGTGCCGTAATAGCCCGCTGCATGCTGGAACGCATCTTTGCGCGGCAGGTGAATAGTATCGGTGGCTCGGTTATAAAAGGCGCGGTCTGCCTGATCATGATAGATAGCGGCGCCGGAATTGCGCAGTATGCGCTCGCCGGCTTCGGCGATCTCAAAGGGAGTGCGGGTCTTGGGCTTATATTCTGGGATGCCGTCAATCTGTTGTGCATTGAAGACCGTGTAGACGCGGTGAAGCGGCCGCGTGGCATCGCTTTTGCCGGCTGGATTCTTGTCCGCTGAGTCGTGGGTTGCGCCGTGCGCATTAGCTCTGGAGAAGTCCCAGAACTCTATCTGTGTCCCCTTTTCGCCTTTGCGGACCTGCCAGCCATTTTCGGCGGCCTGTTTGTAGGTCATCCATCGTGGGTCGGAGTAGCCGTTTTTCAGTCCCACGGCGAGCAGGTGCAGAGCATTGCCGCCGCGGTACGGTTTGCCTGATTTGGGGTTGAATGGAGTCCGCATGCCGGTTGATTCCCACGGCTTCTGCCATGGGGCGACACCCTCTTCCAGCATGCGGATAATCGAATCGGTCACTTCCTTCCGGAAGTCGCGCTTTTCCGGTTTCACGCCGGCTTGCACTTGTGTTGTGCCCGTCATGGCCGCTCCTCGTGTACTGTCTGCGTGGAGGCGGTATCGAATGCCGGGTCCGGCTCCTCGTCTTCAAATCCTGAATCGGCAAGGGGTTCTGCGCCGAACTCCGGCGCCCAAATGGGTTCTGGATTGGTATTGTCGTTCATGTTCGCTCCCAGGCACTCGGCCTGATGGCTTGGAGTGCCTATTGGGAGGGGGAATGGGATGCCGGTTGTCGGACAGAGAAGCTTCTGAAGACGGGCCTCGCTGACATAAGATCAAGTGAGCGGTGAGACTCGCGCGGATCGCGAATCGCCGCCCTCAAAGCCGCCTGATAGCTGTCAGCTTGATGCCCTTGCCCTCGGAGGGCGCGATTTCAATCTGGGGGAGCGGTCGAGCTCATCGCACTGGACTTGCCGGAAAGACCCGTTGTCAGCAGTTCCAGGGCGGATCGCGGGATGGGAATTACTCCTGCATCGGCAAACCTCAGCGCGAGTTCGCTCCAACCGGGATGAATGCCGTGGGCCTGTCCCAATGCGTCGCGGGCTTCGGCCTCGCGCCCAATTGCTAAAAGGACGAGCGCGCGGCGAAAGAGAAACTCGGGCTCGGCGGGAAAGGCCCCACAGGAGGCGTCCAGGTCGGCGAGGGCGCCGCTAAGATCGTTCTCGCCAAGGCGGGCGAGAGCACGGTTGGCGCGCTCGTGAGCGCGCGAGTAGCGCAGCAGGCGATCAATTTCGGCGACGGGCTCGGGGTGATCGTCCACACGGAGGTCCACGATACGGTCGAGGCTGGGTATTCCAGACGGCTTGCCAGATACGACAACGAGCGCGGCGGCCTGTTTGCCGCGCAGGTCCCCTCCTTCGCGTTCGGCTGCCTGCATGGCGGCGAAAAGACGAACTGCGAGTTCCCCGCGAGCGTTCTCGAAAGCACGCACCATGGCATCCCAGACGGTATTGCGGGTCATCATGTTGGCCGCCGCGCAGCAATCCGCTCCGATGGCATGGCCAGCAGCCGATACGCAACGGGCCCCGGTGTGGAGCGCCGCACGGCCGCGGACATCAAGGATCGCGACTTGGCGCAGCGCTTCTCCCGAATCTCCGGCGCGAACGCTTTCGAGCGCCGTCTGCGGGTCCATGCCGGAGCGCAAAAGACGAAGGCACTCGTGACCGTAGGCGGGGTTGGTGAAGGATTGCGAGGCCACGGCGCCAACGCCTGCTTCAATCCAGGGCACAATGCGTCCGGCAGCAAAAAAGCGGGATTGGACGGCGATCCCCAATTCGCCGGAACCGGGATCGCGGGCGAGAATGGACCACGTCATGAGATAGATTGTGCAACAGCGGTGGGACAGGAGCGCCCCAAAAAGCCGTTGTGAGAGAGCAACTGGAGTTATCGACTACGATTGGTTGCGCTTGATGGCGACTCGCGCGGCTTCCGCGATCGACACCCCTTGCTCCAAGCGCCGCACCGCGGCCAGCTTGAACTCCTTGGTGAACGTCCTTCTCGACAAGCCCATGACTCAATTTTCCTTTCGATGGATTTTGAGTCTTAACCGGTTGTCTCAAATCACCATACAAGTCCATATACTACCCTCGTTCCTGGTCTCCTCGACAAGAGGAGTGAAGAGGGAATCCGGTGGAAATCCGGAACTGCCCCGCAGCGGTGAGCAGCGACGAACGCCGATCCTGACACTGGGCCGACCGCCCGGGAAGTCCGGCTAGTAGAACGACCTGCGAGTCCGAAGACCTGCCAGGGATAGTTTGCCTAAGACCTCCGAGGGGGAGGCGAGGGGCAGTGACGTGGTCTTTTTGTCGCGAGATCGTCGTGTGCTGTCTTCCTGTGCCGCTGTCAACGCCAGTTGAAATTTCCCCATTTCGCCGGTTGAAAAATCCCCACCCCAAAACCTTTCCATCTGCATCCTTTCACTCGTATTAGCCAGGTTCTGCGGAACGGCCCGGAGCAGGCAAGGGCGCGCGGTTTTTGCGCGGCGCAGCGGACCCTTGCCGGCGAGGACCGTTCTGCAAGATATCCGGTGAGGGGAAGGGGGCAGTTCTTCCGCCGTCCTCTTCTCGCGGGAACAGACCGGCCTTGCGGCGGTCCTTCAAGCGGTAACTCTCACCGCGGATGTTGATCGTCGTCGAATGGTGCAGCAGTCGATCCAGGATTGCGGTTGCGATGATCGG
>Ga0209581_1001559_pt1 | contig 25965 bp, 28 predicted proteins | sample Coa_R2_FD_187160 | JGI IMG/M metagenome (GOLD analysis project Ga0209581, IMG submission 187160) | Surface soil microbial communities from Centralia Pennsylvania, which are recovering from an underground coalmine fire - Coalmine... | ecosystem: Environmental > Terrestrial > Soil > Unclassified ...
TCGACGAGGCGGCGGAAAAGCGCCGCGCCTTCCAGCGCGACACCACCGCGGCCACCCTGAAGTTCCTGGCGACGCTGTCGCCCGAACAGCGCAGCAAGTTCGTCACCCTGGTGCGCGAGCGCCGGGCACTCTGGCTGCACCGCTAAGTAGAGCTCGGGACCAGGACGCTCGAAACGAACGATCTACTAGCTGTGGAGCCGCAACAGGTTGTTCCTGTCCAAGCCGAGTCGGCTGATTGGCGGTTCAGCGCCGATACTGCCATGAGGTCGGTGCCAGTTGTAGCGGCGCAGCCGACGCGGCAATCCCCGCGCACAGGGCGAGAGATTGATTGCTTCGCTGCGCTCGCAATGACCATGCTCCGTCATTGCGAGGCGGCGCAGCCGACGCGGCAATCCCCACCGATCAAGCAGATAATCCCGGGACGACCATCGCCGCACAGCCTCTCCTACCGCCCCTTGTAAAGCGGTGGGCGCGCCAATCGGGGCGGCCGGACCCAATCATGCCCGTTCAATGTCTTGATCCTAACCTTGTATTCCCCAGCTAGATGCCAAAACCATCGACGCACGTTACAGAAGAATTCCTCTTGTTTTTCGAGGAACGTCAAATCGACCAAGTGGCGATGCGCCTCCAGTGGCCACAACGGCCGCCCGTTGTTTGCGATATCCTCAAGATCAATAAACCCCAAGCCGTCCTGAGCGCGCGGATACCAGTGGCAGTGTGCATACTGATTGCGGATGGCCCGACAGCAATCCATGTCATCCACCGTCGTGCGGTAATCATCGCCTAGACCGGCTTCGTCGTATAGCGTTTCGGCTAAGTTGCCGGCCGTTTTGATGCGTGTATCTGCCCCGCGCTTTTTAAATAAAGTCGTAATCGCCGCATCAATATCGCCTGTTGCAGCTCCCACACACTGCGCCAATTCCAGTTCGAGCTCTCCGTAACCGGTCAACAGGCGACCAACTACAGCAGCCTCCTCAGGAAAATCGTTGAAGAACGGCATCATTCTTGCCATTGGATCACCCCCGACGATCCGCAAGCAGGTAGTCCCCGGGTTGCTACGCTGCGACCTTATTAGCCAGATCGCTTTATTTCGTTCCGAACAGCCGGTCGCCGGCGTCGCCGAGGCCGGGCAGGATGTAGCCGTGCTCGTTGAGCCCGCGGTCGAGCGCGGCGGCGACGATCGGCACATCCGGGAAGACGCCGTGCACCCGGGCGACGCCCTCGGGCGCGGCGACGAGGCAGACGAACTTGATCGAACGCGCCTGCAATTCGACCAGGCGCGAGATCGCCGCCACCGCCGAATTGCCGGTCGCCAGCATCGGGTCGACCAGGATGGCGTCGCGCTCGGGCAAATCGTCGGGCAGTTTGAGGTAGTACTCGATCGCCGCGAGGGTGCGCGGATCGCGGTAGAGCCCGATATGCCCGACCCGCGCCGACGGCAGCAATTCGAGCATGCCGTCGAGAATGCCGTTGCCGGCGCGCAGGATCGAGACCAGGCACAGCTTCTTTCCGGCCAGGATCGGAAACCGGGCGCGCTCGAGGGGCGTGTCGATCTCGACCTGTTCGAGCGGCAGGTCGCGCGTCGCCTCATAGGCCAGCAGCAGGCTGACCTCGCGCATCAGCCCGCGGAATTTCGCGGTCGAGGTCGCCGCGTCGCGCATCAGCGACAGCTTGTGCTGGACCAGCGGGTGATCGACGACGGTGAGCTGCGGGTTTGCCATGTCCTTGCTTCCTCAAAAGAGCGTGCCGTCACTGACCACGGTCAGCGGCGGGCCGCCGTCCGGCCGGCGTTCGGCGGCCAGCTCCCGCCCCGCCGCCCAGCTTCCCCCTTCGAGCAGGCAGGCGAGCGGAAATTCCCCGGCCGGAACGCCGAGCTCGGCGCAGACCAGCGGATGCAGCCGGTCGAGCAACGCGACGGTCAGCGCGCGCCACTCGACCACCGCCTCCTCCCGCGGATCGAGGCGGCGGCGGGGAAGTTCGGGATCGCGCGGCACGATGACGCCGCCGTCGATCATCAGCCCGCCGTTGCGGTACTCGGCGAGCCCGGTCAGCCCGCCGAGATCGGTGACCTCGACACCGGCCCAGACCAGCGGCTCGACCAGCGAATAGGCGAGCCACTGGCTCAATTTGTGGAACGGCACGATGCCGTCGCCGGGAACCGCGCCGTGGACGCCCCAGTCGCGCAAACCGAACGCGGCGAGCAGGGCCCGCAAAATCTCGGGCGCGCTCACCCTGCCCTGCACCCGCCACGGCTCGCACAGATCGCCGGGCCGGGCGAGACCCGAGCGGGCGAGCCGCTGCATCAGGGCGACGCGGCCGGACATTCCGACCAGCGGATTGCCCGGGCCGGCCTGCAACGCCGCCGCGAGCCGCGCCTCGTCGAGCCCGGCGAGCGCGGCGGCGTCGGCGCGCCACGGATCGGCCGGGTCGGCGGAAAACAGCCCCCGCTGCATCGCCCGCAGGCTGGCGACGGCGAGCCCTTCCGAACGCTGCAGGACGAGCCCGGTCTCCGCCTCGCGATAGGCCCAGGCGGGCCCGGCGCCGGTATCGAGCAGTACCGAGACGATCGCCAGGTCGAACCGCGCCCGCGCCCGGGCGGTTTCGTCTTCGCCGGGCGCGACCAGCGCGGCGCGGTCGATGCCGCCGGCGGCGAAATGGCGCCAGCGGCTGTGATAGGGCACGCGGAGATCGGGAAAGCGGCGCCGGGTCACTGCGGCGATGCGCCGGGCGACCGCGCCGAACCGCTCGGGCGCGAGGCGGAAATGGCGGGTGCGGCCGCGCTCGGCGGCGTCGAGCACCTGGGCGCAGCGCTCGCGCACCGCCGCCGCGCCGAGGAGATAGGCGGCCTCGGCCACCGCCTCACGCGTCCAGGCTGCGGCCTTTGACCCGGCTGAGCTGGGCGGCGCTCGGCACCCCGGCGGGCGCGAAATACCCCGCCGCCTTCTTGGCGGCGATCTCGACCTGGGCGTCCGGCGGCACCAGGTCGTCGGGGATCGGCACCTGCTCGGCGACGCTGATGCCCTGGGCCAGAAGCGCGTCGCGCTTCATGTTAGACATCGACACCCAGCGGTCGATGCGGGTGACCCCGAGCCAGTGGAACACGTCGGGCATCAGCTCCTGGAAACGCATGTCCTGCACCCCGGCGACGCATTCGGTGCGGCGGAAATAGGTGGTGGCGCTGTCGCCGCCGGCCTGGCGCTTGCGCGCATTGTAGACGAGGAACTTGGTGACCTCGCCGAGGGCGCGGCCCTCCTTGCGGTTGTAGACGACGATGCCGACCCCGCCCTGCTGCGCGGTGCGGGCGCAGACCTCGACGCCGTGCACCAGATAGGGCCGGCAGGTGCAGATGTCGGAACCGAACACGTCGGACCCGTTGCACTCGTCGTGGACGCGGCAGGCGATCGGCGCGGCGGGATCGGCGAGGCGCGCGACGTCGCCGAACAGGTACACCGTGGTGCCGCCGATCGGCGGCAGGAAGACTTCGAGGTCCGGGCGCGTGACCAGCTCGGGAAACATCCCGCCGGTCTCCTCGAACAGGGTGCGGCGCAACTCGTGCTCGGCGACCCCGAAGCGCGCCGCCAGTCCCGGCAAATGCCAGACCGGGTCGATCGCCGCCTTGGTCACCGCGATCTCGCCGCTCGGCAGAACCACGGCGCCGTCCGGCACGATGCCGTTGCCGCCGAGGCGCTGCACCAGCTCGGGAAGATTGATGCGGGCGCGAGTGATCGCGATGGTCGGGCGCACGTCGATGCCGGCGGCGATCTGGGCGGCAAACACCTCGCCGACGAGATGGCCCCACGGGTCGAGCGAGACGATCTTCAGCGGGTCGCTCCATTGCGGCTGCGGCAGGATCGCCGCGGCCGGCGCGGTGTCGGTCAGGTCGGGGCGGTGATCGGGGGCAAGCGCACGGGTGGCGACGGCGAGCGCGCGGTAGATCGCATAGGAGCCGGAATGCGAGCCGATCGCGTTGCGGTAGCGCGGCTCGGCCGGGCTGGCGACGACCGGGCCGCGCGCCGCCGCATCGGCCGCACCCCAGCAGAGCGGCGTCAGGCGCGGTCCGGCATTGCCGGGATGCGAGGTCAAGCGAATGTGACGCGGCGGCGAGCTCTCCATGACGTTCCGCCCCTGAAAAGACGCTAATATAGGCACTGATCGGCGCCGTACTAGCATTGCCGCGACAGAAATCCCGATGGTTCAACCCGTTTCCGGCTCTCCTCGCCTCGATCCGCGCAAGTTTCGCGATCCCGCGGTCACCGCCGCCGGGGAGCCGCGCGCCCGCGTCGCGCTCAAATCGCTCGACACGCTGTGGTTCAACACCGGCACGCTGTGCAATCTGACCTGCGCCAATTGCTACATCGAATCCTCGCCGCGCAACGACCGCCTCGCCTATCTCAGCGCCGCCGAGGTCGCCGAATATCTCGACGAGATCGAGCGCGAGGGGCTGGGCACCGAGCTGATCGGCTTCACCGGCGGCGAGCCGTTCATGAACCGCGAACTGCCGGCGATGCTCGAGCTGGTGCTGGGGCGCGGCTTCCGCGCGCTGGTATTGACCAACGCGATGAAGCCGATGCTGAAGATGCGGCCGGCGCTGTTGCGGCTGCGCGACGCCTATGGCGACCGCCTGACCATCCGCGTCTCGCTCGACCATTACGCCAGCGCCGTGCACGAGGCCGAGCGCGGCCGGCGGAGCTGGCAGCCGACGCTCGACGGGTTTTTGTGGCTGGCGCGCAACGGTTTCCGGGTCCATGTCGCCAGCCGCTACCTGTCGGGCGAGCCGGAGGCGGCGATCCGCCGCGGCTTCGCCCGCTTCTTTGCCGAGCACGATGTCGCGCTCGACGCCGACGATCCGGTAGCGCTGACGATCTTTCCGGAGATGGATGCCGGCGCCGACGTGCCCGAGATCACCACGGCGTGCTGGGGCATTCTCGGCAAGTCGCCGGACGGGGTGATGTGCGCCTCATCGCGCATGGTGGTCAAGCGCAAGGGCAGCGCGCGGCCCAGCGTCGTCGCCTGCACCCTGTTGCCCTACGACCCGCAATTCGACCTCGGCCCGCGGCTTGCCGACGCCCGCGGCGCGGTGCCGCTCAATCACCCGCACTGCGCCAAGTTCTGCGTGCTCGGCGGCGCGGCGTGCAGCCGCGGGTAGCTACGCCCCGGTATCGGCCTTGAGCCCCGCCGCCTCGATGCCGGCGACGGCGCAGATCTCGTCCTTGTCCGAGGTGTCGCCGCTGATCCCGACCGCGCCGACGATCGCGCCGCCGGCGTCGCGGATCAGCACGCCGCCCGGCGCCGGCACGATGCGGCCGCCCGAGGCCGCCATCAGCGCCTGCAGGAACACGGCGCCGCCGCTTGCCGCACGGCGGGCGAACTCGCGCCCGCCGAAGCCCATGCCGAGCGTGCCCCAGGCCTTGCCGGTGGCGATCTCGACCCGCAGGATGCCGGAATTGTCGGCCCGCTTCATCGCCACCATGTGGCCGCCCGAATCGAGCACGACCACGGTCAGCGGCTGGAGGCCGAGCTCCCGGCCTTTGGCGAGCGCGGTATCGACGATGGTCGAGGCCTGCGCCAGCGTCACGTTGCTCATACGCTTTCCCCCTGGGCCAATCTGATCGGAAGATTGAGGAGTCGGGCGGCGTTGCCGCCGAGGATCGCCTTGCGGTCGCCGTCGCTGAGCCGGGCCGCGCCCTCGACAAAACCGATCGGATCGACCTCGCCCATGTCGAACGGGTAGTCGGTGCCCATCAGGATGTGGTCGGCGCCCCAGGTCTCGACCAGGTATTCGAGCTGGTGGTGGGTGAACACCATCGTGTCGAAATACAGCCGCTTCAGGTAGTGGGTCGGGTCGTGGTGCAGGTGCTCGCAGGTGTCGGGCCGCGCCGCCGCCGCATGGTCGATGCGGCCGGAATAGGCCGGCAGAAAGCCGCCGCCATGGGCGACGACCAGCTTCAGCCCGGGATAATGGTCGAGCACCCCGCCGAAGATCAGGTGGTGCACCGCGACCGTCGACTCGAGCGGGTTGCCGATCAGGTTGGCGAGGTGCCACGGCCCCATCCGGCGCGTCTCGGTGAACCCGGTCGGGTGCATGAACAGCACCAGGCCCAGCTCCTCGCACTTGGCAAAGATCGGCCAGAACTTGCGCTCGGAATAATCCTCGCCCTGGACGCTGCCGGCGATCTCGATGCCCCGGAGGCCGAGCGAGCGGTGCAGCCGCTCCAGCTCGGCAACCGCCAGCTCCGGCGCCTGGAACGGCACGGTGCCGAGCCCGGCGAAGCGGTCGGGATGTTTGCCGCAGATCTCGGCGATGTTGTCGTTGACGAGCCGGGTCGCCTCGATCGCCAAGTCGGCGGGCACGCCGTAATAGGTCTGGTCCGGCGAGGGCGAGACCGCCTGCACGTCGATGCCCATGTGGTCCATGTCGGCAAGCCGCCGCTCGAGCGAGACGAGCTGAGGATGCACCCGGCGCTGGTGCTCGGCGGTTGTCGCCGCGGTTTCCGGGCTGTCATGGCGGTGGCGCGTGACGGGCAGGTTGGCCGCCTGCACCAGCTCGCGCGCCTTCTGGCACAGCGTGTGGCAGTGGATATCGACCGTGAACCATTTGCCGCGCGCATGCGCCGGCCCGGGAAAGCGGCCGGGGATCGCCGCGCCGGGCGGCAGGCAGGTGAACAGCATCGCGACGCTCCCTCCGGTTATCCGCCGGTCGGGCGGTGCAGCGCCCGCCACACCCGTTCCGGCGTCGCCGGCATATCGATTGTCGCGCCCGGCGGCAAGGCGTCGGCGACCGCATTCATCACCGCCGCCAGCGAGGCGGTGGTGCCGGCCTCGCCGACGCCCTTGACGCCGAGCGGGTTGCGCCGGCTCGGCACCGGATGGAAGGCGCTGGCGATCGACGGCAGATCGTCGGCGCGCGGCATCGCGTAATCCATGAACGAGCCGGCGAGAAGCTGGCCGCTGTCGTCGTCGTAGCGCCCGTGTTCGAGCAGCGCCTGCCCGACGCCCTGGGCGACGCCGCCCTGCACCTGGCCCTCGACCAGCACCGGCTGCAACACCCGGCCGCAATCGTCGACCGCGGTATAGGCGGCGAGCACGGTGCGGCCGGTCTCGGGGTCGATCTCGACCTCGGCGATGTGGCAGCCGTTGGGGAAGGAGGGCGCGGCGTCGACGCTCTCCTTGCTGTCGAGGCTTGCGGCGGCGGCGACCTCGAACAGGCCGATGCGGCGGTCGGTGCCGACGATCTCGAAAACGCCGCCGCGATAGGCGATGTCGGCCTCCGCAGCTTCGAGAATCTGGGCGGCGGCGCGGCGGCCCTTCTCGATCACCGCGTCGGCCGCGGCGCAGATTGCGCTGCCGGCCGACATCGTGCCGCGCGAGGCGACCGCGCCGGCGCTCGGCACCGCGTTGTCGCTGTCGCCGAAGGCGATCTCGACCGCTTCGACCGGGATGCCGAGACGCTCGGCGGCGAGGCGCCGATAGACCGTGCCGTGCCCCTGCCCGCTCGGCCCGATGCCGAGCGACAGCAGCAGCCGGCTGCCGCCGGGGAACTTGATCTCGGCGCCTTCGCCGGGCTGGCCGCCGGCGATTTCGAGAAAGCAGCCGATGCCGAGGCCGCGCCGTTTTCCCCTGGCCTCTGAGGCGGCGCGGCGGGCGGGAAAGCCGGCGGTATCGGCGCGGGCGAGCGCGGCATCGACGAGCGCCGGAAAATCGCCGCTGTCGAACACCGTGCCGAGCGCGCCGGTATAGGGCAGCCGCGACGGCCGGATCAGGTTGCGGCGGCGCAGTTCGACGCGGTCGATGCCGGTTGCCGCGGCCGCCGCGTCGATCAGCCGTTCGAGGCAGTAGTTCGCCTCGGGCCGGCCGGCGCCGCGATAGGGGCCGGTCGGCACCGTGTGGGTGAAGACGCAGCGGATGCGCAGCCCGATCTCCGGGATGTCGTACATCCCCGGCAGGCAGCGCGCGAAATTGGCGGTGGCGATAAAGGCGCCGTGCGAGGTCTGGTAGGCGCCGAGATTGGCCAGCACGTCGATATCGACGGCGAGAAACCGGCCGTCGCGGTCGAGCGCCAGGGCGGCCTCGATCACCGTGTCGCGCGCCTGGTTGGCGGTGACGAAATCCTCCGAGCGGGTCGCCACCCAGCGGACGCGGCGGCCGAGCGCCTTGGCCGCGGCCAGCATCGCCGGGTATTCGGGATAGCCGGAGGTGCGCATGCCGAAGGCGCCGCCGACATCGCCGGTGACGACGCGCAGCCGCTCGGGCGGGATGCCGAGGCTGCGGGCGAGATGCTGGCGCATGACGATGGCGCTCTGCGAGGCGCACCACAGCGTGTAGCGCCCGCTCGCCGGATCGTACTGCGCCACGGCGCCGCGCGGCTCCAGCGGCGCCATGACGATGCGCTGGTTGACGAGGCGCACCCGCGCGACATGGGCCGCGGCGACGAAGCCGGCGGCGACGCGCTGGCGCGCCGCCGGGTCGGGGGCGAAACCGTGCCAGTCGAGCGCGACGTTGTCCGGCGCCTCGGGCCATACCGCGGGCGCTCCCGGCGCCGCCGCGCGCACAACATCGGCGACCGCAGGGCGGATGTCGTAATCGACCGCGACCAGCTCGGCGCCGTCGCGCGCCGCGGCCTCGCTGTCGGCGACGACGAGCGCCACCGGGTCGCCGACATGGCGCACCGCATCGCCGGCGAGCGGCGGGCGCGGCGGCACCACCATCCCGGCCCCGCCCGGCACCGGCACGACGAGGCTGATATCGCCGATCCCGGCCTGCGCCAGATCGGCGGCGGTGAAGACGCCGAGAACGCCGGGCACTGCCCGCGCCGCCGCAGTATCGATGCCGCGGATCGCGGCGCAGGCATGCGGCGAGCGGACAAAGGCGGCCCAGGCGGCACCCGCGGCCGGCTCGTCGGCGAGAAACCGCCCGGCGCCGGTCAGCAGCGCCCGGTCTTCGAAGCGCGGTTCGAAAACATCGTTCATCCCGCGACCTTAGCCGATTGGCGGGGGCGGGATTAACCGTTTCTTTCCAACCGGCGCCGATAACACCGGAAAAACAGGGAGGGAGAAATCTCAGGATGCCGGTCCGTCTCGGTCAGATGCTGGTCCGCCGCGGTCTTATCAGCCCGGCCGAACTCGATCTCGCGTTGGCGCGGCAGGCGGAACGGGGCGGCCGGCTCGGCAGCCACTTGATCGCGCTGGGATTGCTGACCCCGAACGAGCTGGCCGCGCTGCTGCGCGTGCAGCGCGAGGTCGAGGCGGCGCTGCCCGGGGCCAGGCGCGCGCTCGCCAAGCTCGAAGCCGGGTTCGGCGACGCCCATCCCAACACCTTGCGCGCCCGCTACAACCTGGCGCGGCTGCTGCTCGTCGCCGGCGAGCCGGAGGCGGCGAGCCGGCAGGCCGAGACCGCGCTGGCGAGCTATACCCGGCTCTACGGCGCGAAACACCACTGGACGCGCGATTGCGCCCGTCTCGCCGCCCAGGCCAAGGCGGCGCTCGACGCCTGTGCCGCGGATTGCGCAACCACAACGGGAGGATCTTCGCCCGATTAACCGTTTTTCAAGTCTCGCTGCGCAACATCGCCGCGTTGGCAGGACCAAGTTTTGTCGCAATGAAGATCGGAGAAATTTTTGTCACGCTTGGGCAGCTGAGCGCCCGCGACCTGGAGCGCGCGCTGAAGCGCCAGGAGCAGCACGGCGGCAAGATCGGCGAGAACCTGGTGGCGATGGGGCTGGTGACCCCGATGCAGCTCACCTCGGCATTGCGCCTGCAACGAGAGGTCGAGACCGCGCTGCCGGCCTGCGAACGCACCCTCGCCAAGCTCGAAAGCGGTTTCGGCCCGATGCACCCCAACACCGCCCACGCCCGCTGCAACCTGGCGCGGCTGCTGGTCCTCGCCGGACGCCCGGCGGAAGCCCTGCCGCACGGCCGCGCCGCACTGGCGGCGCGGCACGCGCATCACGGGCCGCGGCACGCCGCCACCGCCGAGGCGGAAAAGGTCGTCAACCAGGCGCTCGAGGCGCTGCGCCGCTGATTTCCGCCGCGCGCCCCCGCCGGCAGCGGCAACGCCCTTAACAGACGCCGCCGATCTTGCTCTAATGCCACGCGGTGCACGATCGGCACCGCTGGCCGTGCACCTTCGAGGGGGGAATCGATGTCGGGAACAGAAGCGCGCCGCCGCGTCGCGCCGCCGCTGCGGCTGTGCCTTCCCCCTGTCCCCTAGCCGCCCGGCACGCCGATGGTGTCGCTCGATCTGCTGATCAACGCGGTCGTCGCCGGGCTGCTGCTCGGCGGCTTCTACGCCGCGGTCAGCCTCGGCATCACGATCTCGTTCGGCATGCTCGACATCGCCAATATCGCCCAGCCGGCCTTCATCCTGCTGGGCTCCTACGCCGCCTATCTGTTCAACCAGGGCTTCGGCATCGACCCGATCCTGGTCGGCATCGTCATGCTGCCGGTGTTCTACCTGATCGGCATGGCGGTCTACCGGCTTTACTATTATTCGTTCGAGATGCGCGGCGACCAGGCGATCCAGGGCCTGGCGTTCTTCTTCGGCCTGCTGTTCGTCGGCGAGGTCTCGCTGGTGCTGATCTTCGGCGTCGATTACCGCTTCGTCGAAGCCGGCTATATCGGCCCGAGCATCAAGTTCGGCATTCTCGACCTGCCGCTGCGGATGCTGATCCCGTGCCTCGTCTCGCTGCTCATGATCGGCGCTTTGCAGCTTTACCTGTCGCGCAGCTTTCTCGGCCGCGCCATCCTGGCGGTATCGCAGGACCCGCTCGCGCTGCAGCTGATGGCGGCGAGCCCGACCCGCATCAAGCAGGCCGCCTTCGGCATCTCGATTGCGACCTGCTCGCTCGCCGGCGCCTTCCTGATCATCATCCAGCCGGTCGAGCCGTCGATCGGGCGCGACTATATCGGCCGCATCTTTGCGATCTGCGTGCTCGGCGGCATGACCAGCTTTCCCGGGATGCTGGCCGCCGCATTGCTGCTCGGCATCGTCGAGAGCATCACCGCCACCTTCTACGGCCCGTCCTGGGCGCCGGCGGTGGCCTTCGGCTTTCTCCTCGTGACCCTGGCGGCGCGCCCGTCCGGGCTGATGGGACGCTAGCCGTGCGCGTCTTCCGGTTCTGGCTGATCGCCGCCGTTGCCGGGATCGCCTTCACCGCGCTGACCCGGGCGTGGATCGCCAACGAATACTACTATTTCGCCGCCTATGTGGTGCTGCAGTACATCGTGCTGTCGACCGCCTGGAACATCCTCGGCGGCTATACCGGCTACACCAATTTCGGCACCGGCGCCTTCTTCGCCCTCGGCGCCTACGGCTCGGTGGTGTTGCACAAGATGGGCGCGGTGCCGCTGCCGGTGATGATGCTGGTGGGCGGCGTCATCTCCGGCATCGTCGGGCTCGGCACCGGCTATCTGACCCTGCGGCTGCGCGGCGTGTTCTTTGCCATCGCCACGCTGGCGATGGCGATCGTGGTGCAGACCCTGATCGTCAACTGGGATTATGTCGGCGGCTCGCGCGGCATCTACATCATCCGCCCGGCCGAAGCGCCGATCTCCGGCACCTATATCCAGTACCTCTACACGCTGATGATGGTGCTGGCGGTGGTCTCGGTCGGCATCGCGCGGAGCATCGAGGGTTCGCGCCTCGGGCTCGGCTTCGCCGCGATCCGCGACGACGAGCAGGCGGCGGAGGCCGGCGGCGTGCCGACGCTGCGCCTCAAGCTGATCGCGACCACCCTGTCGGGCGCGCTGATGGGCATGGCCGGGGCGCCGCTGCCCTATTACGTCACCTATCTCGACCCGACCTCCAGCTTCAGCCTCGCCTATGCCGTCAACAGCGTGGCGATGCCGGTGATCGGCGGCATGACGAGCTGGATCGGCCCGGTGATCGGCTCGATCCTGCTCGGCACGATCCAGCAATTGGCGACGGTGACGATCTCGTCCGCGCTCAACCTGCTGATCGTCGGCCTGTTGCTGATCGCCTTCGTCATCATCGCGCCCAACGGCATTGTCGGGCTGGTGCGCTCGTGGCGGCGGACGCGGACGGCATGAACGGCGCCCCCCTGCTTTCGGTCAAGGGGCTCGGCAAGCGCTTCGGCGGCTTTGTCGCGCTCGAGAACATCGACCTCGAAATCCGCGCCGGCGACCGCCTCGGGCTGATCGGCCCGAACGGCTCGGGCAAGTCGACCCTGGTCAACTGCCTGTGCGGCACGCTGCACAACGAGACCGGCAGCGTCGTCTTCGACGGGCGGCGGCTCGACGGCATGATCGCGCACCAGCGCACCCGGCTCGGCCTCGCCCGCAGCTTCCAGCTGCCCAAGCCGTTCCGCACCCTGTCGCTCGCCGACAACATCCGCATCCCGCTGCTCTACACGGTCAACGCGCGCGCCGGGCACCGCCTGAGCGACGCCCAGATCGGCGAGCGCTGCGCCGAGCTGCTCGGCGATGTCGGCCTCGCCGACAAGGCGCGGCGCCTGCCCGGCGATCTCACCCAGGTCGAGATGCGCAAGCTCGAACTGGCGCGCGCGGTGGCGACGCAGCCGCGCCTCCTGTTCGCCGACGAGACGATGGCCGGGCTGTCGCCGTCCGAGGTCGAGGAAATCCTCGCCGTCCTGTTCCGGCTCAACGAACAGGGCATCACCATCGTGCTGATCGAGCACATCATGCGCGCGGTGATGAGCTTTTCGACCCGCCTCGTCGTGCTCGTCGCCGGCAACAAGATCGCCGACGGCGCGCCGCAGGAGGCGATCCGCAACCCCGAGGTGGAGAAGGCCTATCTTGGCGAATAGCGCGGCACCCGGCCCGGCGGCGCGGAACGGCCTCAAGGTCGGCGGGCTCAACGCCGGCTACGGCTCGGTACGCGTGCTCGAAGACGTCTCGATCGCCGTCGCGCCGGCCGAGACGGTGGTGCTGCTCGGCACCAACGGCAACGGCAAATCGACCCTGATGAAATGCATCATGGGGATGCTGCGGCCGCAGAGCGGCACGATCATCGCCGAGATCGACGGCAAGACGCACGACCTGGTCGGCCGCACCACCGAGGAGATCGTCGATCTCGGCATCGCGTTGGTGCCCGAGGGGCGCCGCCTGTTTCCCAAGCTGACGGTCGAGGAGAACCTGCTGCTCGGCGCCTTCCGCCGCACCGCGCGGCACGAGATCGCCGCCAACCTGGCCTCGTCTTACGACACCTTTCCGGTCTTGCGCGAGCGCCGGCGCCAGCTCGCCGGCAGCATGTCGGGCGGCGAGCAGCAGATGCTGGCGCTGGCCCGCGCGCTGATGTCGGCGCCGCGCATCCTGCTGATCGACGAGCCTTCGGTCGGCCTCGCGCCGATCCTGGTCAGCCGCACCATCGACAAGATCCAGGAATTGAAGGAGCGCTACCGCCTCACCGTGCTGATGGCCGAACAGAACTTCAACCAGGCGGTGCGCATCGCCGATCGCGGCTACGTCATCGTCCACGGCCACATCGCCTTCGAAGGCCGCAACACCGACGAGCTCAACAACAACGAGCTGGTGCGGAAATTCTATCTCGGACTGTAGCCGGCTTCGCATTCTTCGTCGCAAAATGCGACAAGATAAAATCCGATCTAAATCTTTAACGATATTCTCCCGCACAAATCCTGATCTTTGTCTGCCGCGGCCGGGTGGCACGTCTCTTGGACCGGGACGGGCGCCGGCGGAGGGCCGGCGAGGCCTGTTCGGAGACGAAGATGACGTTGGCGCGGAAATTCGTGCTCGGCACCGCGGCGGTCCTGCTCGCCGGCGCCGCCAGCTTTCCCCACCAGCTCGCGGCCTTGTACCGAGACAGCTATCCGAGCGATGCGCGCAAGCGCGAGGCGCTGGCGCAGTGCCAGCTGACGACGCCGTCCTTCATCCGCTTTCTCGCCAGCGAGCGCGAGGAATGCTACGCGCGCATGCGCACCCTGGTCGGCGACCACGGCGGCACCTGGAGCAAGCCCGACCGCCACGACGTTCACGTCGCGCAGGCGGCGCGGTAGCCGGATCTCAATCGGCGCGCGGGCTATCCGCGTCGCCGTTCAGACCAGCAAGCCCGGGTTGCGAACGTAGTCCTTGATCGCGTCGGCCGCCCAACAGGCCAGCATGCCGATCGTCTCGGTGGGGCCGTTCGCGGGGTTCTGCGGGAAGGCGCTGCCGCCGACCACGAACAGGTTCGAAACATCCCACGATTGCAGGTATTTGTTGACCACGCTGGTCGACGGATCGCTGCCCATCACGGCGCCCCCGACATTGTGGGTGCTCTGGTATCCCGTGATGCTGAAATGCGTGCCCTTGTCCTTGACGCCCAGGCGCGACCCGTTGAGCGCGCGGGCGATCTCGAGGCAGCGCTCCTTCATGTACCTCATCATGCGCAGATCGTTGTCGTTCCAGTCGAACGTCATGCGCAGCAGCGGCAGGCCGTAAGCGTCTTTGTAGGTGGGGTCCAGGTCGAGGTAGTTGTGCCGATAGCTCAGGCAGGATGCGTGGATGTTGATCGACAGGTTGCGGCGGTAGTACCGCGCGACCGCTTTCTTCCACTCGCTTCCCCAACGCGGCGTGCCGGGCGGTACCCGCTTGCCCTTGATCGGCGTCGCGCCGCTCGTCGAGGTGTTCATGTAGGCACCCCCGATGAACCCGAGCGGGCCGCGATCGATCAGATCGCCGTTGAATTCGTCGATCGACGTGTTGACCTGGCCGCCGCCGATGAAGGGATTGAACACCCGGTCCTCGAAAAACACGTGCACCGAGCCGCCTTGCTGATACGCGTAGTTGCGGCCGACCACCCCTTTGCCGGTGAGCGGATCGTAGGGCGTGCCGATGCCCGAGAGCAGCAGCAGCCGCACGTTGCTGAAGCAATAGGCGCCCAGGACCACGATGTCGGCCGGCTGCTCGACCTCGTTGCCGCGCGCGTCGATATAGGTGACGCCGGTGGCCTGTCTGCCGGTGGAATCGGTGTTGACGCGCAGCACGTTGCACAGCGGGCGCAATTCGAAGGTGGGCTGCCGGGCGAGCGCGGGCAGCACCGCGGTGAGGGGGTTGGCCTTGGCGCCTTGCGCGCAGACATGGCTCGAGCAGAACCCGCCGAGCGCGCATTCGAGCATCTGTACGCGGTAAAGATTGCGGTAATCCCGAGTCATCGCCGCGGTCGGGCCCTGGAACGGCACGTAGCCGAGCGAGGTCGCGGCTTCGGCGAACAGGGCGCCCTCGTAGGTGCGCCGCGTCGGCGGGTTTGGATATTCGCGCGAGCGCGGCCCCTCGTGAGGATTGCCGCCCGCCTGGATCTCGCCGTTCAGGTTGCCGGCCTTGCCGCCGACGCCGAAGATTTCTTCAAACTGGTCGTAGTAGGGTTCGATCTCGTCCCAGGTGATGCCCCAGTCCTGCAGATTGCAGTCCTCCGGGATGAACGATTCGCCGTAGCGTTCCTTGATGCGCGAGCGGATCTCGAAATCATGCGGCAGGAAGCGGCGCGCATTGCCGCCCCAGTGCGCCGCCGTGCCGCCTACCATCTCGCCCGGCTTGAACGCGCCCATCTCGCGCATCGGCAGCGCCGTCTGCGAGCCGTTGTTGCGAAACGTAATCGTGTCGCGCGCCAGGTTCTGGAAGATGTCGCTGTGGCGATCGAACTTCAGCTCGTCGTACACGTTGGGTTTGTCAAAATCGGTGTTGATATCGAACTGCTTGCCGCGCTCCAGGCAGACCACGCGCAACCCCGCGCCGGCCAGTTCCATGGACATGATCGAGCCGACCACGCCGCTGCCTACGACCACGACATCGACGGATTTCAACTTTGTTGCCGACATCTCAGCGTTCCCCGCCGCTGTTGCGCTCGATCATGGTGTGCTTCGGAAAGCCCTCCGCATCGACCGCCACCTTGCCGGTCTGGACGTCGAGCACGCTGACGGGTTCGGCGTGGTACGGCTCGCGGCTGATGGCCAGTTCGCGGTATCGGCCGCTGGGCAGTCCGGGGAACCCGAGCAGCTTCCATCCCACTTTGTCGCGATTGCCGCCGTATAGCGGGTCGGCGAAGTACCCCTCTTCGGTGTTGCGCCACAGCAGATCGAAAAAGAATTTCGACGACAGCGAGGGCAGGGCGATCTCGTCGTTCTCGAGCTGCTCGAGCAGGCGCAATTGGCGCTCGCTCGCAAGCTGGGCGAACGGCCGGTCGAACGCGGCCTTGCAGTGCTGGTCGATCTCGCGGATCGCAATGCGATAAACCTCCTGCGGCGTGAAGCGCGATTGGTAGCCCTGTTGCGGGGTGCCCTCTCGCCACGGGCCGCCGCGATACTGACGGCCGTGGACGCCCCAGGTGCCGGCCAATTGGCGGTCGATATAGACGACCACGCCGGCATCGCGGGCCCCGGGACCCAGCTCGTCGGTGGGAATCAGATGCTCGACGGCGGCTTCGAGAAAGCGAACCTCGGGCTCCAGCAAATAGAGATAGGAAGCCCCGGTCGGGGTGTCGCTCACGGTCATCGTTTCAGTTCCCCATTTCGTCTCGGCTTTAAAACTCCGCGGCGTAGCCGCCATCGACCGGGATCGCCGCGCCGGTGACGAAATCGGAGGCGGCGGAGGCGAGAAACACCGCGACCCCGGCGAGATCGTCCGGCACGCCCCAGCGCCCGGCCGGAGTGCGCGCCAGGACCCGCTCGTTGAGCCCTTCGACCTGGGCGCGCGCGTCGCGGGTCAGCTCGGTGTCGATCCAGCCCGGCAGCACGGCGTTGACCTGGATGTTGTCCTTGGCCCAGGCGGTGCCGAGCGACTTGGTCATCTGCACGATGCCGCCCTTGCTCGACGAATAGGGCGCGGCGTAGGCGCCGCCGAAGATCGACATCATCGAGCCGATATTGATGATCTTGCCGCCGCCTTGCGGCCGCATCACCGCATGGGCCGCCTGGCACAGCACGAAGGCGCCGGTCAGGTTGGTCTCGATCACCTGGCGCCATTCCTCGACCGTGTAGGTCTCGGGCGGCTTCCTGATCGACATGCCGGCATTGTTGACGAGGATGTCGAGCCGGCCGAAGCGCGCGGCGGTCTCGGCCACCGCGGCGCGGCACGAGGCGGGATCGGCGACGTCGAGCGCGACAAAGGCGCTGTCGGCGCCGAGCGCGGCCAGTTCGCGCACCGCCGCGTCCGACTTGGCGCGGTTGCGGGCGGCGACCGCCACCGCCGCGCCGGCCGCGGCGAGCCCCTTGGCCATGCCGAGGCCGATGCCGCCATTGCCGCCGGTGACGATGGCGACGCGGCCGGTCAGATCGAAGAGCTTCATGGCGCTGTCCCCCGGAAATGCCGTCTTTTACCCGATCGGCGGCCTGTTCCGGGGGACAGTTTCAGCGCGGGCCGTCAGTGACGGCCGAAACCCGGCGGCTGGGTGCCGCCGTTCCACCCGCTCTTGCCGCCGTGGCTCCAGCCCGGGGGAGAGCCGCCGCCATTCCAGCCGTTCTTCTGGCCCTGGCCGAACCCGTTGGGCGTTCCGCTATTGCCCTTGCCGGCGGCGAAGCTCGGCGACGGCAGCGCGAAGGCAAGCGCCACGGCGACGGCGAACGTGACAATGCCGATACGACGCATTTTATCTACTCCCGCGCGTGATTACCGCCCGGGAAACGCCGCGTCGGCGCCGTCGTTCCGCGATTGTCGCAATGCTGCTATGCGCCCGGCGCGCGAGACGGCCCGTGCTGGCTGACGCCGCCGCGACCCGGGCAGGATAAGGCCCGCAGCACCTCCGTGCTAGGCAGCGTCGCCGGATCGTACTATTCAATCCGATACAACGACCGACGATCGGACCGCGTGACCGCCCTCTTCGCCTTCACCCCGGCAGAAACCGCCGCGATCCTGCTCTCGCTCAAGGTGGCGTGGTGGGCGATGGTATGGAGCGTGCCGTTCGGGCTCGCCGCCGCTTTTTTGCTGGCGCGCGGCCGGTTTCGGGGCCTGTCGCTGATCAACGCGGCGGTTCATCTGCCGCTGGTTCTGCCGCCGGTGGTGACCGGCTATGTGCTGCTGCTGCTGTTCGGGCGGCGCGGGCCGCTCGGCATGTTCTTCGCCGAGCATCTCGGCATTGTCTTCGCGTTCCGCTGGACCGGGGCGGCCCTGGCCTCGGCGGTGATGGGGTTTCCGCTGATGGTGCGGGCGATGCGGCTGTCGCTCGAGGCGGTCGACCGCCGGCTCGAGGCCGCCGCCGGCACGCTCGGCGCCAACCCGCTGTGGGTGCTGGTCACCGTGACCCTGCCGCTGATGCTGCCCGGCATCGTCGCCGGGATGATCCTCAGCTTTGCCCGCGCGCTCGGCGAATTCGGCGCGACCATCACCTTCGTCTCCAACATCCCGGGCGAGACCCAGACCCTGCCGACCGCGATCTACATGCTGACCCAGGTGCCGGGCGGCGACGCCGCGGCCTTGCGGTTGACCGCGGTGTCGATCGTCGTTGCCATGCTGGCCCTGTTCGCCTCCGAGGCGGCGGCGCGGCGGGCGGCGGCACGGCTGGCGTCGTGATGCTGCACGTCGCCGTCGCGCACCGGTTCGGCGATTTTGCCCTCGACGCCGCGTTCTCCGGCGGCGACGGGCTGACCGTGCTGTTCGGCCGCTCCGGGGCTGGCAAGACCTCGCTGATCAACGCGATCGCCGGGCTGATCCGGCCGCAGCGCGGGCACATCGCGGTCGGCGATGCGGTGTTGACCGACACCGAGCGCGGCATCTTCGTGCCGCCGCACAAGCGCCGCATCGGCTACGTGTTCCAGGAAGGCCGGCTGTTCCCGCATCTGACGGTGCGGCAGAACCTGCTATACGGCCGCTGGTTCGCGCCGCGCAGCCGCGACCGCGGCGAGTTCGGCCAAGTGGTCGAGCTGCTCGGCATCGGCGGCCTGCTGGCGCGGCGGCCGGCCACTCTGTCGGGCGGCGAGAAGCAGCGGGTGGCGATCGGCCGGGCCCTGCTGTCGCGCCCGCGGCTGCTGGTCATGGACGAGCCGCTGGCTTCGCTTGACGAGGCAAGAAAGGCCGAGATTCTGCCCTATATCGAGCGGCTGCGCGACGAGACCCGGGTTCCGATCGTCTATGTCAGCCACTCGATCCCCGAGGTGGCGCGGCTCGCCACCACGCTCGTCGTCATGTCGGAAGGGCGGGTCGCGGCGATCGGCCCGCCCGAGGCGGTGATGAGCCGGCTCGACCTGTTCCCGCTGACCGGGCGGGCCGAGGCCGGCGCGATCCTCAACGCCGTCGTCGCCGGGCACGACGCCGAGTTCGGCCTGACCCGGCTGGCCGCCGGCGGCGGCGAGCTGCGCGTGCCGCGGCTCGGTCTGGCGCCGGGCGCGGCGGTGCGGGTGCGCATCCGCGCCCGCGACGTGATGATCGCGCTGACCCCGCCGACCGGGCTCAGCGCCCTCAACATCCTGCCCGGCACGGTGGCCGAAGTGGCGCCGGACGGCGGCGGCCCGATCGTCCAGTTGCGGCTCGACTGCGCCGGCGAGGCGCTGATCGCGCGGCTGACCCGGCGCTCGGTCGAGACCCTCGGGCTGGTGCCCGGCAAGCGCGTCTATGCGGTGATCAAGAGCATCGCCTTCGACCAGCATGCGCTCGCCGTGCCCGGGCCGGGCGGCGCCGATGCCGACACCCGGCCCGGATAGCGCGGCTCAGGGCCGGTGCGCCTTGAGGAAGGTGCGGATATGCCGCACCGCCAGCGGGATCTTGTCGGGCGTGTCCTTCCACGGATACAGGCTGACCTGGGCGTTGGGCGCCAGCATCGCGCTTTCCATCGCCACCTTGTAGGGGTGGGCCGGGACGTCGTCGGGCAGGATCAGGATCGGCGTGCGGCAGTCGCGCACGAAATCGCGCGTCACGGTGAACACGAAATCGGCGTTGCTGCGGTACATCTTGTTGAGGAAGGCATCGACCGTCGCCATCGTCACGTCGGGGCGGCGCTCGCACAGCCCCGGGCCCCAGCCCTTGATGTTGTTCTGGTAGAACAGGTCGGGCAGCTCCGGGCGGAAGCCGCTCGGCTGGGCGAGCACCGCGGCGACGACCCGGCGCGGCGCCCGCCGCAGCAGGTTCCAGATGAACGGGCCGCCGATGCAGAAGCCGAGCACCATGAATTCGCTGATGCCGAGATGGTCCATCAGTCCGATATGGTCGTCGGTATAGGCGTCCCATGGGCGGTCCACTTCGACCGGGCCGGACGACTCGCCGCCGTTGGCGTTGCGCAGGTCCGCCGCGATGCAGCGGTATTCGCCCTTGAATTCCTGCAGCGGGTTGAACGGGTGGGTCGCCAGCCCCTTGACCGTCGAGTTCAGCCCGCCGCCGGGGATCACCATCAGCGGAAAGCCCGAGCCGGCCTCTTCGTAATGAATGCGGACGTCGCCTCTTTGATAGATCGGCATGGCACAGTCTCCTTCTATTCCAGCGCCTTTTCCCTCAGTTCCGGCGGCTCCGGCACGGCGTCGGCAAGGGCCGCGGCGAGCGCCCCGACATGGGCGGCGCCGGCCTTGGCGGCGGCCGCCTCGATCGCCCGGTAATGGCCGATGACGGCGCGGCCCAGCGCGGTCAGCGCGGCACCGCCGCCGTGTGCGCCGCCGGTCTGCGCGGCGACCACCGGCTCGCGGAACGAGCGGTTGAGGTTGTCGACGAGCAGCCAGGCGCGGCGGTACGACATCGCCATCTCGCGCCCGGCCGCGGAGATCGAGCCCTTCGCCTCGATCAGCTCCAGCAGCCTGATCTTGCCGGGTCCGATCGCGCGGTCGCGGTCGAAATCGATGCGCAAGGTCAGCCGAGGCGGCGTCGCCGGCTCCCCGCCCTGCGCCATCGCCGTCACTCGACCTTCAGCAGTTCGACGTCGAAGATCAACGTCGCGAACGGCGGGATGACCCCGCCGGCGCCGTGCGCCCCATAGGCGAGGTCGGGCGGGATGATCAGCGTGCGCTTGCCGCCGACCCGCATGCCCGGCACCCCCTCGTCCCAGCCGGGGATCACTTTCTTGGCGCCGAGCTCGAAGGTGAACGGCTCGTTGCGGTCGACCGAGCTGTCGAATTTCTTGCCCTTCGCGCCGTTGCTGTAGAGCCAGCCGGTATAATTGACGGTGACGGTACGGCCGGCGGTGGCGATCTTGCCGTCACCCACCTTGGTGTCGGTATATTTGAGGCCGTCCGGCAGCTCGCTCATCGTCTGTGACGCTCCCGGGATCGGCGCGGCGAGACAGCAAAGGGCCAGGGCCAGGACGGCGCCGGCGGCTTGCAGCGGTTTCATCATGGCTGGAGTATGCTACACCCGTTTCGGCAAGCGGAAAGGACCAGGAACCGTGTCCGGCACCATCATCGGCGAGACGATCGCCACGATCGGCGACATCCTCGGCCGCGAACTCGACGATATCACGATCGAGCGCGCGGTCATCGGCCTGTTCTTCACCGGGGTCAAATTGTCGAGCGGCCAGGCCGGCGCTTGCGCCACGCCGATCAAGACCATCCCCGAGGCGGTGTGCTGCCCGACCTCGGCGATGGCGATGCCGTTTCCCGGCAAGCTGCAGGGCCGCCCGGTGCGCGGCGTGGTGGAGGAGGCGTTCTCGCCGCACGGCATCCGCCGCGCCGTCGGCATCGCCGCGGTCAACGCGCTGGCCGAATTGTGCTGGCAGCGCCGGCCGCATCCCGAAGCGGAGTTGCGCCGCGGCCTCGACGCATTCGACGCCAACGTCTTCCGGCCCGGCGACCGCACCGTCGTCGTCGGCGCCTTTGTGCCGTTCCTGAAGGAACTGAAGCGACGCGGCCAGCCCTTTCTCGTCCTCGAAAAGGACCCGGCGACCCTGAAGGCGGAAGAGCTGCCGTTCTTCCGCCCGGCCGAGACCGCGCGCGAGGTGGTGCCCGAGGCGGACATCCTGCTGGTCACCGGCTCGACCCTGGTCAACGACACGCTGGAAGACCTGCTGTCCTGGGCGCGGCCGGAGGCGCGGGTCACCGTTGTCGGCCCGACCGTGTCGATGCTGCCCGACGCCTTTCTCGCGCGCGGCGCCGACATTCTCGGCACGGTGCGCATCGGCGATCCCGACGGCTTTCTCGACCTGCTCGCCGAAGGCGGCTCGGGCTACCATTTCTTCGGCCGCTCGGCCGAGAAGGTGGTGCTGGCGCGGCGCGACGCGCTCGCCAAGGTCGCCTAAGGGACCGCGGCCCGCACCGCCCAGGCGGAGGCGACCAGCGAGCGCGGGCCGTCCGGCGCACCGGACAGGTAGGCCGCGCGCACCGCCGCCTCGATCCGCGCGCGCATCTCCGGCGCAAGCCCGGCGACATAGCTGCCGACCGGCCCCTGGCCGCCGTTGAGCGGACCCCAGTAATCGGCGAACGAGGCATAGGTCATGCGGATCGTCAGCGCCGCCGTGTCGACCCGCGGAAGCCCGGCGCGGGCGAACAGGTCGGGCAGGCCGTCGGGCAAGGCCAGGGCGCCGGAAAACAGCCGGTCGCGCACCGCGGCGGCGGCGGGGTCGATGCCGGCCGCGGTATCCCACAGGATGCGCTGGTAGACGAGCCCGCCGCGGAAATCCCACACCGCGGCGGCGACCACCCCGCCCGGACGCGTCACCCGCGCCATCTCCCTGACCGCGGCGACCGGATCGCCGACGAAATTGAGCACGAGCTGTGCCGCCGCGCCGGCAAAGGCGCCGTCGGCGAACGGCAGGCGGGTCGCCTCGGCGACGGCATAGCGCGGGCCGCCCCCGGCGGCGCGGGCAAAGGCGACATAGGAAGGCGCGATATCGACCCCGACGGCGGGCCCGCGCCGCGCCATCGCCCGCGCCAGGCTGCCGGTGGCGCAGCCGACATCGAGCAGCGGGCCCGGCGGAAACCGGGCAAAGCCGACCAGCTCATCGGCGAGCAGACGGCTCCAGCGGCCGAGAAACACATCGTAGGCGGCGCCGTCGTCGGCGCGGTAGGCGGAGGCGCTCATCCCGTTACGATAGGCCGGCGCGCCCTGCCTTGACATCGGGTGTTGCGGATTTTAAGGGCATGGTCCTCATGTCCGACCTGCAACACGCCGCGTTTGCCGGCCGCCTCGTCATCGTCGGCTTCGGCAGCATCGGCCAGGGCGTGCTGCCGCTCTTGCTGCGCCACATCCGCCTGCGGCCGGAGCAGATCACCATCATCACCGCCGAGGAGCGCGGCCGCGATGTCGCCGCCGAATACGGCGTCGAGTTTGTCGAGACGGCGCTGACCCGCGCCAACTACCGCGACGTGCTGGCGGCGCGGCTGGGGCCGGGCGATTTCCTCCTCAACGTGTCGGTCGACGTGTCGAGCGTCGCGCTGATCGAGCTGTGCGAGGCAATTGGCGCGCTTTACCTCGACACCTGCATCGAGCCATGGCCGGGCGGCTATACCGACCCGAGCCTGCCGCCCTCGGCGCGCTCCAACTACGCGCTGCGCGAGCAGGCGCTCGCCGCACGGCGCAACCGGCGGGACGGGCCGACCGCGGTCATCACCCACGGCGCCAACCCCGGCCTCGTCTCGCATTTCGTCAAGCAGGCGCTCATCGACCTGGCCCCGCCGGGCAGCGCCGTGCCGGCCGAACGCGAGGACTGGGCGCGGCTTGCCGAGCGGATCGGGGTCAAGGCGATCCACATCGCCGAGCGCGACACCCAGGTGGCCGGCGTGCCCAAGGCGCCCGGCGAGTTCGTCAACACCTGGTCGATCGACGGGTTCTTCAGCGAGGGCTCGCAGCCGGCCGAGCTCGGCTGGGGCACGCATGAGCGGCATTTCCCGGCCGATGGCCGGCGCCACGATTTCGGCAGCCAGGCGGCGATCTATCTGTTGCGGCCGGGCGCCGGCACCCGCGTCAGGAGCTGGACGCCGCTCGAAGGCCCCTATCTCGGCTTCCTGATCACCCACGGCGAATCGATCTCGATCGCCGATTACCTGACCCTGCGCGACGGGCCGGCGGTGCGCTATCGCCCGACCTGCCATTACGCCTATCACCCGTGCGACGACGCCGTGCTCAGCCTGCACGAGCTGGCCGGCAAGAACTGGCGGCTGCAAACCCGCAAGCGGCTGATCGTCGAGGAGATCACCGACGGCATCGACGAGCTGGGGGTGCTGCTGATGGGCCAGCCGGGCGGGGTCTACTGGTACGGCTCGCGCCTGTCGATCGGCGAGGCGCGGCGAGTGGCGCCGCACAACAACGCCACCTCGCTGCAGGTGACCGCGGCGGTGCTCGCCGGCATGATCTGGGCGATCGAGAACCCGCGCCGCGGCATCGTCGAGCCCGACGAGATGGATTTCGCCCGCGTTCTCGAGATTGCCGGGCCCTATCTCGGCGAGGTGGTCGGGGTGCGCGGCGACTGGAGCCCGCTCGACGACCGCGAGCGCCTGTTTCCGGAAGACCTCGACCGCGACGACCCGTGGCAGTTCAAGAACATCCGGGTCGGCTGAGATGACGGCGCGGCGGTACCGGGCGTTCTGGACGGCGGCGTTGTGCCTTTACGCCGCCGCCGGGCTCGGCGATGCCGCGCTGCATATCCGCGAGGAACACGCCGCTCCGGCCGGACGATTCGCCCCCGGGCATCTCGCCGTCGCCTTTGCCGCCGGGTTGTTCTGGCCGGTCGATCTGGTCGCCCAGGTGCTGTTGCCGGAGGGCTGAGCGGACCGGCTCACAGCACCCCGATCATCGTGCCGACGAGCCAGAACAGCGCCAGCGACAGCGCCGTCAGCACGACGAGGAGAACCCCGCGCGCCGCGCGTACGGCTTGCACCGCGAGCGGCGTCCGCGCCGGCGCCTCGTCGGCCTCGACGAAATAGTCGTCGATCAGCCCGCGGCGGTCCTGGTCGGGCGGCGGCGGCGCACCCCGCATCAGGGCGTCTCCGACCGGGCGGTCTCGCCGAGCCGCTCGCGAATCTGCCCGGCGATCTCGTCGGCCCGGCTTTCGGCGCGCTGCCGCTCGCGCGGCGCCAGCACCGCGAGCAGTTCGTCGGCGCGCTTGGCGGCGGCGGCGTTGCCGCGGCGGGCTGCGGCGCGGTACCAGGCATAGGCGTCGACCGTTGACGGCGGCACCCCGTCGCCGCGCTCGTAGAGGATCGCGAGATTGACCATCGCCGGCACCACCCCCTGGGTCGCTGCGCGCCGGTACCAGGTTGCCGCCGCGGCCAAGTCCTGGCGCGTGCCGTGGCCGCGGGTATAGGCGACGGCGAGATTGTATTGCGCCAGCGGATAATTCGCGTCCGCCGCCTTGCGGTACCAGTTGAAGGCGTCGGCATAACTGACCTCGACGCCGCGGCCGCGTTCGTAAAGCACGCCCAGATCGTATTCGGCGCGCGCCACACCCTGCTCCGCCGCGGCGCGGAACCAGCGCGCCGCCGCGGCGTAGTCCTGCTCTACCCCGTCGCCCTTGGCATACCGGATGGCGAGATCGAGCTGCGCCGCGGCATCGCCGGCCTGGGCGCGCTCCTGCAGCGCCGCGACGCTGTCGGGCGCGGCGCCGCCGGTCGCCGGGATTTTGCCCGCCGACGGAGCGCCGGGCGGCGGCGCGGCCGGCGGCGCGGTTTCGCCGCGCTGCAGCCCGATTGCGGCGGCGGCGGCGACCAGGGCCACGACGGCCGCCGCCGCCGTTCCCATCGCCGCCCGCCGCCGCGCCGCCAGCCAGGCGAGCAGCGCGGGTTGCGGCGGCGCGGCCGGCGGCGGATAGGTCTCGCTCGGCGGCGGCGGGGTGTAGATGTCGCGCCACCACGGCGCCAGCGGATCGGCCTGCGCCTCGGACCGTGCGGCGGACGCGGCCGGCGGCGGCTCGCTTGCCGGGTCGACAACCTCGTCGCGCGGTGGCGGCAGAAAGCTGCGGCGCGGCGGCCGGCGCACCCCCGGGACCGCATCGGACGGTGCGGAGACAGGCTCCACTACCGGCGGCGGCTCCTCGACCGGCTGGCCCCAGGCGCTCGGCTCGAAGCCGGCGCGCGGCGTGAAACCGCGATGCGTCGGCTGGCTGCGCAACGGCGGCGCGGCGCCGGCCGGCCCGGCAAAACCCGCCGGGGGC
>Ga0209581_1001562_pt1 | contig 25907 bp, 22 predicted proteins | sample Coa_R2_FD_187160 | JGI IMG/M metagenome (GOLD analysis project Ga0209581, IMG submission 187160) | Surface soil microbial communities from Centralia Pennsylvania, which are recovering from an underground coalmine fire - Coalmine... | ecosystem: Environmental > Terrestrial > Soil > Unclassified ...
AACCCGCTGACCATCGCGATCGGCCTGTTGTGGCCGCTCTCCTTCGCCGCGCCGCCCGGCCTCTACCCGGTGCTCGCCGATCTCGCCTGCGGGCTCGCCGTGTTCGCCGCCGGTGCGCTGCTGTTTGCGCGCGGCTGGCTCGGCGGCGGCGACGTCAAGCTGCTGTCGGTTTCGGCCTTGTGGGCCGGGCCGGACCTCCTCCCCGCACTGCTGATCGCCACCGGCATTCTCGGCGGGGTGCTCGGCCTGCTGCTGGTCTCGCCGGTTGGCGGTCAGCTTGCCGGCGCCGCACGGCGGCTGCTCGGCGCCGCCCACCCATTGCCGGCGATCGGCGGATCGTCAACCCCGGTGCCGTACGGCGTGGCGATCGCCGGGGCCGCGCTGATCGTCGTCGTTCCCCCGCATTTCGCGTGAGGCTGCCATGCGCGCCCGCACCCTGATCCTGGTGTTTCTCGCCGTGTTCTTTGCCGGCGGCACCGCGCTGCTCGCCCGCGCCTGGCTCAACGCCCAGCGCGCCGCGCCGGCGGCCCAGGCGGCGCCGGTTCCGCCGCGTCCGGTCAAATCGGTGCTCGTCGCTCACGGCGCGATCCAGCGCGGCCATATCCTCAAGGCGCAGGACCTCGCCTGGCAGCCCTGGCCGGACGACGGCGTCAACCCCTCCTACATCCAGCGCGGCGCCCGCAGCCTCGAGACCTTCGTCGGCTCCGTCGCCCGCGATCCGCTCGCCCCCGGCGAGCCGATCACCGACGCCAAGATCGTCGCTCCCGGCAGCCGCGGCTTTCTCGCCGCGGTGCTGCGTCCCGGGATGCGGGCGGTCTCGGTGCCGGTCAACGCCACCTCGGGCATTTCTGGGTTCATCTTTCCCGGCGACCAGGTGGACATCCTGATCACCTATCCGGTGCCGGTCGACGGCAACGGCAGCAAGATGGAACACCGGGCGGCCGAGACGATCCTGCACAACGTGCGGGTCATCGGCATCGACCAGCGGCTCGACGGCAAGGAGGGCGAAGCGATTGTCGCCCATACCGCGACGCTCGAAGTGACGCCGAAGGAAAGCGAGGTGATCGCGCTGGCCAGCGAGATGGGCAAGCTGTCGCTGAGCCTGCGCAGCCTGGCCCGCGAGCCCGGGCCGAACGGCGAATCGGTCGCCTCGGCGGGTGCCGATTCGGCCGATTCGGCGACGGCGGCCACCTATACGCTCGACAGCGAGGTCAGTCCCTTGCTGCCCAAGCCCTTAAGAGGAAACGGCCCGTTGCAGAACGGCCAGGTAACGATCTTGCGCGGCAACGGGAAGTCAAGCGAATCTTCTGGCGTACATCCGGCGTCAAGAGGTTCGTGATGCGGAAATTTCTGATCCTGTTGGCGGCGGGGTCAAGTTTTATTGGATTCGCGGCGAGTAATGCTGTCCCGGCCGAGGCGGCGTCCGGCAGCACGCCGGCCACCGCCGGCGAGGCCAAGACGGCGCCGGCATCGGGCGCGCCGCATCCGGTTGCCGGCGCGGCGATCACTCAGGTGCGGCCGAGCGGGCAGCCGATTGTGCTCGAAGCCGGCAAGGGCACGCTGATCCGCCTGCCGAAGGCCGCCGCCACCGTGTTCATCGCCAACCCGGACATCGCCGACGTGCAGGTCAAGTCGCCGGAGCTGATCTATCTCAGCGGCAAGGCGCCCGGCGACACCGTCGTCTACGCGGTCGATGCCGAAGACAACGTGCTGCTGCATTCGCCGGTGCGGGTCGACCACGACCTGACCCGGCTGCGCCAGTCGATGCGCTATCTGATGCCGGGCGAGGATATCGCGGTCAGCTCGGTCGATGGCGCGCTGGTGCTGAGCGGCAAGGTATCGACCGCCGGGCGGGCCGAGAAGGCGCGCGCGCTGGCCGCCGCGCTGACCACCGACATCAAGGGCGCGCACGTCGTCAACGACCTGGCGGTCACCACCCCGAACCAGGTCAACCTGCGGGTCAAGATCGCCGAGGTGAACCGCAGCGTGCTGAAGGCGCTGGGCGTTAATTGGGCGAGGCCCGCCGGCAACGGATCAAACTTGAAGAGCCAGGTCGGCGGTGCGGAATTCAACACCGATAACCCTGTGACCGGCGGCCAGATCGCAAACCAAAATACAATCGTTGGTATATTCGGCGCGCAGGGTGCGCGTATTAGCGCGACGTTCGATGCGCTGGCGCAGGAAGGACTCATCACCACCCTCGCGGAGCCCAACCTGACGGCGATGAACGGCCAGACCGCAAGCTTTCTCGCCGGCGGCGAGTTCCCGGTGCCGGTCGCGGCTCAGCCCGCCAGCAGCAACGGCAGTCCCGTCACTGGCTCGCAGATCACCGTCGAGTTCAAGACCTTCGGTGTGTCGCTCGACTTCACCCCGACGATTGTCGATGCCACTCATGTCAACTTGAAAATCCGCCCCGAGGTCAGCCAGCTGAGCACCAATGGTGCGGTTACCGTTTCCGGATTTAGCATCCCGGCCTTGACCGTGCGGCGCGCCGAAACCACGGTCGAACTCGGCAGCGGCCAGAGCTTTGCCCTGGCCGGCCTGTTGGAAAACAATTCCGAGCAGGATATCTCGAAAATTCCCTGGCTCGGCGACATTCCGATCCTCGGCCAGCTGTTCCGCTCCGACCGGTTCCAGCACAATGAGAGCGAGCTGGTCATCATCGTCACCCCGTATCTGGTGACGCCGTCGAATATCGCCTTGTCGGCGCCGACCGACGGTTTCGTGCCGCCGCATGACAGCCAGCGCGTCATCAACAGCGAGACCTATCGCCAGGGTCTGCCGGGGCCGGCAAAGGGACCCGTGGGACCCGGCGGCCAGGGCCTGATCGGCCCGGTCGGGTTTCGGATCGATTGAGGGAGGGCACGGACATGACCACCCCCAATCTCCGCCTCGCCGCCGCTGCGCTGTTATTGGGCCTCGGTGCCTGCGGCCTGCCGGTCAACGACTACACCGCGGCCGAGGCCGACACCCGGCTCGCCGTGACCGATGCCTCGCACAGGGTTACGGTGCGTTTCATCCGCGGCTCGGACCGGCTCGCCCCCGGCGAGGCCCGCCGGCTGCACGACATGATCGCGCGCGGCGAGATCGACGGGCGCGACCGCGTCCTGGTGTCGCCGTCCGGTGCGCCCGGCATCGCGGAGCGCCGGTTCGCGGCGCTGCACCGCGAATTCCTCCATGACGGCATCGTCGTCGCCGCACAGCCGCTCGCCGATGTGCCGCGGGACGCCGCCCTGATCGAGGTCGGACGCTACCTGGTCACGTTGCCGCGCTGCCCGAATTGGAGCAAGCCGGCGGCGGCCGATTTCACCAACATGCCGCTCAGCAACGACGGCTGCGCCACCGCCAGCAATCTCGGCCTGATGGTTGCCAATCCGGCCGACCTGGCGGGCGGGCGGCCGCTGTCTCCCGGCGACGGCAAGCCCGCCGCCGCTGCGGTCGAGAGGTACCTTGCCGACAAGGTGCAGCTCCCGGCCGTCAACACCGCCCTGCCCATCCCCGCGGCGGCGACCGCGGCGCCCGGCGCGGCAGGCGGCAACAATCCCACCCCCGGGAGCTAGGAATGGCCGCTTCGAGTGCCGCAAAAATCGCTTCTCCCCCCGCTGCCGCGCGCAAGGCCGAGCGCGAGGGCATCGTTACCATCCTGCAGGACCAGGCGACCTTCGACCGCGTTCACGGCGTCATCCGCGAGCTTCAGCTCGACGACGAGCTGATCGTCGAAGCGAGCCTGGACAGCGCGCTTGGCCGGATTCGCGAGGGACTGCATCCCCGCGTCATGGTCCTCGATCTCAGCGAGTCCGCGGCGCCGATCGCCGAATTGAGCGCGGCGCGCGCTGTCGGCGGCCCCGACCTCAAGCTGATTGCGCTCGGCACGGTCAACGATGTCGGGCTGTTTCGCGACCTCTTGTCGGCCGGCGCCAACGACTACCTGGTCAAGCCGCCGAGCCGCGAGGCGCTCACCGGCTCACTCGAAAAGGGCCATCCCGGCGGCGGCGCCGGCGGGCTCGGCGAGGTGATCGCCTTCATCGGCACCCGTGGCGGCGTCGGCACGACCACGGCGGCGGTCTCTTGCGCCTGGCTCCTCGCCGAACAGCATCGCGCCCGCACCGCCCTCGTCGATCTCGACCTGCATTTCGGCACGGTCGCGCTCAACCTCGACACCGACCCCGGCAGCGGGCTGTGCGAGGCGCTGGAACAACCCTCGCGCATCGACGGCCTGTTTGTCGAGCGGGCGATGGTCAAGGTCTCTGACACGCTGCGCGTGCTCGCTGCCGAGGCGGCGATCAACGAGACCCCGGCGGTCGATGGCGGAGCGATCGACGTGCTGCTCTACGAGTTGCGCCGCCGCTTCGCCTGGGTGGTCGTCGATCTCCCGCGTGTGATGACGCCGATGCAGCGCGTGGTCCTCGCCGCGGCCGGCAAGGTGGTGCTGATGTGCGAGCGCAGCCTGGCAGGGTTGCGCGACACGATCCGCCTGCAGACCCTGGTGCGCGAGCATGCGCCGCAGACCCGGCTGATCCTGGTCGAGACCGGGGCTCCGGGCGAGCGCGCGATGGTCGGCAAGGGCGAATTCGAAAAGGCGGTGGGCAAGCCGCTCGACGCCACCTTCTCCTATGACCCCAAGGCCGCCTCCGCGGCGACCAATTCCGGCCAGCCGCTGCCGCAGGCCGCGCCGCGCAGCGCCGTCGCCAAGGAATTCCAGCAGTTTGTCGCGTCGTTGAGCGGCCCGCCCGCGGCACAGAAGCGGCGCTTCTTCGCGGGGCTGCGCCTATGGTAACGCTGTTCAAGCGACCGGCATCGGAAAGCCCGCTCGATGCCCGCATCGCCGAGCTGTCGGCGCGCCGCGTCCGCATCGGAACGCCGCCGCCCGCCCCTGCCGCGCCCGCCGAGCCGGGCCAGGCGCCTGCCGCGCCGGCGGCCCCGTCCGCCGCGATCATCCCGCTCAACGACGTCGCCGCCTCTATCGAGGAGCGCCTTGCCCAGGCACGCGAACAGCTGATCGCTCGCCTCAGCACCGAAATTCGGCCGGAACGCCGGGCGCTGCTGAGCCGCGGCGAGCTGGCAAAGCTCGTCGATGCGGCGGTTCAGGCGTATTTCGTCCGGCATTCGGTCGATCCCAATCCGCTCGCCCGGCGCGATCTGGTCACCGAGATCATGCAGGCGCTGACGGCCCAGAAGCAGGGCGAGGGCGAGGAAACGACAACCCGGCGCAGCCCCCACCGTGCCGCGATCGAGGCCGCCAAGGCGCAAATCCAGCCGCTCGTCCTCGAACACATGGACGTGGCCGCCGCCGCCGAGATGCCGCGCCCGGCCTTCGAGGCGCAGCTGACCGGCTGGGTCAAGGAATTGCTGGCCGAGACCAAGATCCAGCTCAACTTCGCCGAGCAGCGCGAGCTCGTCGAATCGCTGATCGCCGACATGCTCGGGCTCGGCCCGCTGGAACCGCTGATGGCCGACGAGTCGATCACCGACATCATGGTCAACGGCCCGAAGCAGGTCTATGTCGAGCGGCGCGGCAAGCTCGAACTGACCGATGTCCAGTTCCGCGACGACGCCCACCTGATGAACGTGGCGACCAAGATCGTCACCCGCGTCGGGCGCCGGATCGACGAGGCGCGGCCGCTGGTCGATGCGCGGCTCGCCGACGGCAGCCGGGTCAACATCATCATCCCGCCGCTGGCGCTCGACGGCGCCTCGATCTCGATCCGCAAGTTCTCCAAAAAGACCATCACGCTCGACACGATGGTCACCAACAACAGCATCTCGCCGGCGATGGCGACGGTGCTGAAGATCGCCGCGCGCTGCCGCCTCAACATCTTGATCTCGGGCGGCACGGGATCGGGCAAGACAACGCTGCTCAACGCGCTGTCGCGCATGATCGACCCGCACGAGCGCACCGTGACGATCGAGGATGCGGCCGAACTGCAGCTTCAGCAGCCGCACGTCGTGCGCCTCGAAACCCGCCCGGCCAATCTCGAAGGCGGCGGCGAGATCACCATGCGCGACCTGCTGAAGAACGCGCTGCGCATGCGCCCCGACCGCATCATCATCGGCGAGTGCCGCGGCGAAGAAGCGCTCGACATGCTGCAGGCGATGAACACCGGGCATGACGGGTCGATGAGCACGATCCACGCGAACACGCCGCGCGAGGCGCTGACCCGGCTGGAAAACATGGTCGGCATGACCGGCATCAACCTGCCCTCGCGCGCGGTCCGCACCCAGATCGCCGCAGCAATCCACCTGATCGCCCAGGTCAACCGCATGCGCGACGGGGTGCGCCGCGTCACCCAGCTGGTCGAAGTGGTCGGGATGGAGGGCGACGTCATCACCACCCAGGAACTGTTCTCGTTCCAGTACCAGGGCGAAACCGCCGACGGCCGCCTGCGCGGCGTTTTCCAGTCGAGCGGCATCCGCCCGGCATTCCTGCCGCGCGCCGAATATTACGGGCTCGATCGGCCCTTGCTCGAGGTCATCTGAGCCGTGCTCGGCGCGCTCGATCCGACCCTGATCATCGCCCTCGGCTGCACGCTGACGCTGGCGGCGATGATCGGGCTCGTCGTCTCCGCGGTCAGCAGCCCGGCGGAACGGCGCTACAAGCGCCGGCTGCGCGAAGTGGCGGCACGCAAGGGCGGCGCGGTTGCCGCCAGCCGGGTCGCCGCCCGCTCGCTGTCCCGGCGCGAAACCTCGACCCCGATCATGGACCAGCTCGCCCGCTGGATGCCGCGGCGCGACATCCTCAAGCTGCGCCTGGCGCGGACCGGCCGGGATATCACCATCGGCCAGTTTGCCCTCGCTACCCTGGTCGTGTTGCTGGTGGTCGGCCTGGCGATGAAGCTGTTCGTCGGCCTCGCCTTCGGCTCCTCGGCGATGATCGGGGTGTTCGCCGCAATCGCCCTCCCCCACCTGGCGATCGGCCGCATGGGGGACCGCCGGGTGACCCGCTTCATTGCCCTGTTTCCCGATGCGATCGACCTGATGGTTCGCGCGTTACGTTCCGGCCTGCCGATCAGCGAGGCGATCGTCAACGCCAGCCAGGAGATCGCCGACCCGGTCGGCGCCGAGTTCCGCACGGTGGAAGCGGGCATGCGCCTCGGACGCGAGCTCGAGGTTTTGTTGTGGGACATCGCCAAGCGCATCGACGCCCCGGAATACAAGTTCTTCATCATCGCGCTGAGCGTGCAGCGCGAGACCGGCGGCAATCTTGCCGAGACCCTGGCCAACCTCGCCGACATGCTGCGCCGGCGCCGCACGATGCGGCAGAAGGCGCGGGCCATGGCGAGCGAGGCGCGGGCCAGCACCGGCATCCTCGGTTCGCTCCCCGGCCTGGTCACCGGCATCCTGTCGATGACATCGCCAAGCTACATCATGACGCTGTTCCACGACCCGCGGGGAATCGTCCTGGTTGCCATCGCCGTCGCCATGCTGGTCGGCGGCATCGGCATCATGGTCCGCATGGCGAAGTTCGACATATGAATCACTTCACCGCCGACAAATTCCAGATCGAACGATGGCTGCCGAACGGGGTCACCGTTGCCGACCTGATCTCGCTGCTCGCGGCGCTTGCCACCCTGATGGCGTTTCTGGCGATCTGGAACGCGCTGCGCAGCACCTCGGCTTATGACCGGCGCTTTGCCCAGATCGCCCAGCGCAAGGAGTCGCTGCGCCGCGCAATGATGTCGAGCCGCCGCGAGCGGCCGCGCCTGACGCCCGTCGGGCTGATGAGCGAGGCGGTCAAACGCCTCAACCTCATGCGCTCGCATCATGCGACCGAGGCACGTTTGCTTTTGTCGCGTGCGGGGATCCGCTCGCAGGACGCGATGGTGCGTTATCTTTTCGCCCGGGTCACCCTGCCGATCCTGTGCGGGCTGGCGGCGATGCTCGAGTCGTCCTACCTGCACCTGCTGCCGGTGCCGCCGGGGCTGCGGCTGATCGAAGCCGCCGGCGCCGCCGTGCTCGGCTATTTCCTGCCCGGCATCTACATCAAGAATACCGCATCGCGGCGCGCCCAGAAATTGCAGAAGGCGCTGCCCGACGGGCTCGACCTGATGGTGATCTGCGCCGAAGCGGGGCTCAGCCTCGATGCGACGCTGATCCGCGTCGCCCGCGAATTGGAGCCGAGCTGGCCCGAACTCGCCGAGGAATTCGCGATCACCGCCGCCGAGCTGACGTTTCTGCCGGACCGCAAGATCGCGTTCGACAATCTCAACGCCCGCACCAACCTGGCCTCGGTGCGCGGGGTGGTCAACACGCTGCAGCAGACCGCCAAATTCGGTACCCCGCTGGCCAACTCGCTGCGGGTGCTGGCCACCGAGTTCCGCGACGCGCGGATGATCCGCGCCGAGGAGAAGGCGGCGCGGCTGCCCGCCCTGCTGACCGTGCCGATGATCCTGTTCATCCTGCCGACCCTGTTCATCGTGCTGATGGGGCCGGCGGCGCTGCACATCATCGACACGTTCACGTCGCGCGCCAACGGCGGCGCCTCGGCCCCGGTCGCCAGCACGGTCAATCCCGGCGTCCGGCGCTGACCGGCAACCCTCGGGTCAAGACGGCTGCGACGGCGAGGTGCCCCGGGTCGCCGCCGAGAGGATCGCCTTGCTGCGCGCCTCCGGCGGCAGACGGCGCAGGGTATCGTAATAGGCGAGGTTGTGCTCGACCGCGGCCGGAGCGAGGTCGATCCGCGCCATCGTCTCCGCCGCCCCGCGGTCGCCCTTGAGCCCGTAGATCAGCGCCAGCGTCTGCCGCTCGCGGGGAGAGCCGTCGCGCGCGGTGGCGATCGGCCGAAGCTGCGCGATGGCAGCGTCGAAATCCTCGGTCAGCGCCAGGGACAGGGCGAGGTCGAGGATGAGGGCGCGGTCCCCCGGCGCCACAGCCAGCCCGTCCCGGTAGAAGCCCTGTGCCTCGCGGTGCCGGCCGGTGTAGTCGGCGGTGACGCCGAGCAGCATCAAGACGCGCGGATTCTTCGGCGCCTGCTGAAAAGCAATCGCCAGCGGCTGTTCCGCCAGCTCCGGCCGGCCGGAGCCGAGATAGGCCTTGGCCAGCCCTTCGAGCGCGGTCAGGCTGTGCGGCTCGCGCTTCAGCGCGGCATTGAACGCGACGATGGCCTCGTTGGTATCGCCCATGTCGCGCAGGGTTTCGCCGGCGGCGACGAGCGGCACCGCCAATCCGGGCTCGAGCGTGGCGGCGCGACGGAAGATCGACACCGCATTGGCATAATCGCCGCCCGCGCGGGCCGCCAAGCCAACCCGCATCAGCGTGGCATAGCTGACCTTGGTATTGCCGTTGCGGCCGGCGACCGCCAGCGGATCGACAAAATTGGTCGCCTCACTGGTGCACGCGGCGACCGCGAGGCACCCGGCCATTGCCAGACCGCGCCGTATCGACCGGTTCCCCATGCCGCAACTATGCGGGCCACCGGGAGTCCCGTCGAGCGGGAAGAAATTGCCCGCCAATCCAGCCGCTTATCGGATAACCCTGGAGAATATCGCGAATTCCGCCGCACCCTGGCGGCGAATCGCTAGCCGGCGCGGCTCCTTATCGCCTCGCGGATCGCCGCCAGCGCCGGCTCGGCGCGGCTGCCGTCCGGGCCGCCGGCCTGGGCCATATCGGCGCGGCCGCCGCCGCCCTTTCCGCCCGCCGCCTCGGCACCGAGCCGCACCAGCTCGACCGCGTCGAACCGCCCGGTCAGGTCGTCGGTGACGCCGACCACGATCGCCGCCTTGCCCCCGGCCCGCGACACGACGGCAACGACGCCCGAGCCGATGCGCTTTTTCAAATCGTCGGCGAGCGCCCGCAATTCGCGCCCCGGCACGTCGTCGACCACCCTGCCGTCGAAAGCGGTGTCGCCGATCCGTTCCCCGTTTGCCGCGGCCTTGCCGCCGCCGCTCGCCAGCGCGCGCCGCAGCTCGGCCAGCTCGCGCTCGAGACGGCGGTTGTCGTCGACCAGGCGGGCGATGCGGGCCGGCACCTCGCCGGGGCTGGTCCGCAAGGCCGCCGCCGATTGCCGCAGCAGCTCCTCCTCCTCGGCGAGGAAGGTCTCCGCCGCCGCGCCGGTCAGCGCCTCGATCCGGCGCACGCCCGCGGCCACCGAGCTTTCGCCGACGATCTTGAACAGACCGATATCGCCGGTGCGGCGCACATGCGTGCCGCCGCACAATTCGACCGAGAACGGCCGCGCCTCGCCGCCGTTTCCGCCCATCGCGACGACGCGGACCTCGTCGCCGTACTTCTCGCCGAACAGAGCGAGCGCGCCCTCTTCGACCGCCTGCTCGGGGCGCAGCAGGCGGGTGCTGACCTCGCCATTGGCGCGGATGCGGGCATTAACCTCGCTCTCGATTGCGGCGATGTCGTCGAGCGCGAGCGGGCGCGGATGGCTGAAATCGAAGCGCAGCCGGTCGGGCGCGACCAGCGATCCCTTCTGCGTCACATGCGCACCCAGCCGGCGGCGCAAGGCTTCGTGCAGCAGATGCGTGACCGAATGGTTGGCGCGCAGCCGGGTGCGCCGCTCGTGGTCGACGCGCAGCTCGACGGCATCGCCGGGCCTGACCGTGCCGTGCGTGACGGTGCCGAGATGGACGTGCAGATCGCCGGCCTGCTTGACCGTGTCGCGAACCGCGACCTCGGCGCCCGCGGCGCTGAAAATCACGCCGGTGTCGCCCTGCTGGCCGCCCGATTCGGCATAAAACGGCGTCTGATTCACGAGAATGGCGACCTCGTCGCCGGCGGTCGCCGCCGCGACGCGGCGATCGCCGCACAGCACCGCCTGGACGATGCCGGCGGCGCTCTCGGTCTCGTAGCCGAGGAATTCGGTGGCGCCGAACTCCTCGCGCAACTCATACCATTTCGCCTCGGCCGCGGCCTCGCCGGAACCGACCCAGTTGCGCCGCGCCTCCTGGCGCTGCCGTGCCATCGCCGCCTCGAACCCGGCATGCGCAACCTTGCGGCCGCGGCCGCGCAGGACATCCTCGGTCAGGTCGAGCGGGAAGCCGTAAGTGTCGTAAAGCCGGAAAGCCACCTCGCCGGGGAAGTCGTCGGCGGGGCCGAGCCTGGCCAGCTCCTCGTCCAGCAGGCGCAGCCCGCGCTCGAGCGTCTGGCGGAAATTGCCTTCCTCGAAGCGCAAGGTCTCGGTGATCAGCGCCTGCGCGCGCAGCAGCTCGGGAAAGGCGGCGCCCATCTGCTGGACCAGGGCCGGCACCAGCCGCCACATCAGCGGCTCCTTGCAGCCGATCATCTGGGCATGGCGCATCGCCCGGCGCATGATCCGGCGCAGCACGTAGCCGCGCCCCTCCTTGCTCGGCAGCACGCCGTCGGCGATCAGAAAGGCGCTGGCGCGCAGGTGGTCGGCGATCACCCGGTGCGAGACGGCATGCTCGCCATCGGCGGCCACCCCCGAGGCGTCGGCCGAGGCAAGGATCAGCGCGCGGAACAGGTCGATGTCGTAATTGTCGTGCTTGCCCTGCAACACCGCGGCGATGCGTTCGAGCCCCATGCCGGTGTCGATCGACGGGCGCGGCAACGGCACGCGCTCGCCCCCCGCCTTCTGCTCGTATTGCATGAAGACGAGGTTCCAGATCTCGACGAAGCGGTCGCCGTCGGCGTCGGGGCTGCCCGGCGGACCGCCGGGAATGCCCTCGCCATGATCGTAGAAAATCTCCGAGCACGGGCCGCACGGCCCGGTATCGCCCATCGACCAGAAATTGTCCGAGGTCGCGATGCGGATGATGCGCCGGTCCGGCAGGCCGGCGATTTTCGACCACAACGCGGCGGCTTCGTCGTCCTCGGCATAGACGGTCACCAGCAGCCGCGACGGCGACAGCCCGAACTCCCTGGTGATCAGCCGCCACGCCAGTTCGATCGCCCGGTCCTTGAAATAGTCGCCGAACGAGAAATTGCCGAGCATCTCGAAAAACGTGTGGTGCCGCGCGGTGTACCCGACGTTTTCGAGGTCGTTGTGCTTGCCGCCGGCGCGCACGCACTTCTGCGAGGTGGCGGCGCGCGGCACGGCGCGCTTCTCGACCCCGGTAAACACGTTCTTGAACTGGACCATCCCGGCATTGGTGAACAGCAGGGTCGGGTCGTTGCGCGGCACCAGCGGGCTCGACGGCACGACCTCGTGGCCGGCCGCGGCGAAGTAATCGAGAAACGCGCTGCGGATGTCGTTGGCGGTCTGCATCCGCGAAATTGTGGGTCTTTCGCCCCTCTATGCAAGAGGCGGTATCGGCATGGCCGGTCAGCGGCCGCGCCGGTGAACCACCGCGTAGCGGTCGGCATAGGCCCGGTGCCAGCCCGGCAGCCGGTCCATCACCGCCACCGCGCCGGCACCGGGGGTCAGCAACGTCCACCGGATATCGTAGTGCGTCAGCAACCGGATCAGCGCGCTCTCGTCGCCGCGCTCCGCCGCTACCTCCGCCGCGAGAAACTCGTTGCCGTACAGCTCGACGCGCCCGTCGATAAACGTCGGCACCCCGGCAAACAGCAGATAGCCGCCAAACCCCTCGCTGTTGAACACGCGGCCCGCATGGGGAACGGCGGCAAGCGCCGATGCCGGAGTGACCGGATCGTCGCCGCGCACCAGCAGCCGGGCCGCCAGCGGCAGCGTCGCGGCCAGCGCCACGGCGAGGCCGGCCGCGACCGCGGCCGCCGACACCGGTGCCGCCGGCCGCCCGGTCGGGGCGAACGCCGAAGCCAGGGCCAGCGGGGCCACCAGGCCCAGCAGGTCGGCATGGCGGACATGGCTCAGCGCCATGTGCACCAGGAGCAGCAGCAAAGCGAGGCGCGTCCCCGGCACCCGAACGCCGCACCACAAACACAGCGCGACGAGGCCGGCCAGCCACAACGCCAGGGCCGGAAAAGCGCGGAAGTCGGCGGGCAGCCATTCGCCGAACGAGGTCTGCAAGGCCGGCATCGCCATCAGCCGGAACGGCTGCACCAGCCCGCCGACGCCGTTCGGGGTCAGCAACGCCAGCAGCGCCGCGGCGGCGACGAACAGCGCCCAGTCCCCCGCCTCCCGCGTCCGCGTGCGCCCGGCCCCGGGATGCAGCACCGCCTCGCCGGCGAGAAACCCGGCGAGCGCGATGCCGAAGAGAAAGCTGGCATGGAGATTGGCCCATAGCGGCATCGCCGCCAGCAGCCGCCACGGCGGGCCCCGCCCCGCATCGCGTGCGGCGAACAGCGCCCCGCACCACGCCACCAGCAGCGGCAGAGCCAGGACATGCGGACGGGCGACGAGATGCGGCTGCACCAGCGCGAGACCGGCCAAGGAGGCGACGGCCGCCGCCAGCCCGTCGAGCCGCCGCGCGAGGCACCGGGCAAGAAGCCCGAATGCCGCAGCGCAGCACAGCGCGGTGAGGACGACCACGGCGCTCCATCCGCCGAGCCCGTAGGCGGCGGCCAGGATCACCTCGCCGAGCCATTCGCCGGGCAGCCACGGGGCGCCGGCGGCGGTGAACGAGAACGGGTCCCCGGCCGGCAGCCCGCGATGGGCGACGAACCACTGCCCGGCCGCGATATGGAGATAGGTGTCGGGATCGTTGAGCAGCGCCCGCGGCGCCATCATCGCCCGCAGATAGGCCGCAACGGCGACGACCAGCGGCCACGGCGCCGCGGCGATCGCGCCGGCGACGGCGCCCGGCACGCCGGCAACGACGCGCCTTCCCGCCCGGCCCCCGATCATCGTCGTGCCGTCGGGGAACCGGACGGGAAAGCGTGCCCTTGCTGCCACGCACAAAATCTGAACGCCGGCATAGACCCGCCTGGATGCTCGCCGCATACCCTGGCAGGTTCCGGTTAACGCCGGGTCAACGGCCGCTCGCCGCGGTCATTCGTCGGCCGCGACGTCACCGGGCGCGGCCATCATCGCATCGGCGACCAGCCCGGCATTGCCGCGGATCGCGCGCTCGATGATGTCGCAGAGATCGGCGTGCTCCTTCAGATAAAGCTTGGCGTTTTCGCGCCCCTGGCCGATGCGCTGGCCGTCATACGAGAACCAGGCGCCGGATTTCTCGATGACCCCGGCCTGCACGCCGAGATCGATCAGCTCGCCCCGCTTGGAAATCCCCTCGCCGTACATGATGTCGAAATCGACGACCTTGAACGGCGGCGCCATCTTGTTCTTGACCACCTTGACCCGGGTCTGGTTGCCGATCACCTGGTCGCGGTCCTTGATCGCGCCGATGCGGCGGATGTCGAGCCGCACCGAGGCATAGAATTTGAGCGCGTTGCCGCCGGTGGTGGTCTCCGGATTGCCGAACATGACGCCGATCTTGAGGCGGATCTGGTTGATGAAGATGACCATCGCCCGCGAGCGCGCGATCGAGCCGGTCAGCTTGCGCAGGGCCTGGCTCATCAGCCGGGCATGGAGACCGACATGGCTGTCGCCCATCTCGCCTTCGAGCTCGGCGCGGGGCACCAGCGCGGCGACGGAATCGATGACGAGCACGTCGATCGCGCCGGAGCGCACCAGCGTATCGGCGATCTCGAGCGCCTGCTCGCCGGCATCGGGCTGCGAGATCAGCAGGTTGTCGACATCGACCCCAAGCTTGCGGGCGTAGGCCGGATCGAGGGCGTGTTCGGCGTCGATAAAGGCGCAGGTGCCGCCGCCTTTTTGCGCCTCGGCGATGACGTGCAAGGCCAGCGTCGTCTTCCCCGAGCTTTCCGGCCCGTAGATCTCGACGACCCGGCCGCGCGGCAGGCCGCCGATGCCGAGCGCGATGTCGAGGCCGAGCGAGCCGGTCGAGACGACCTCGACCTCGGTCGCCGCGTCGTGCGAGCCGAGCTTCATGATCGAACCCTTGCCGAAGGCGCGTTCGATCTGGCCGAGCGCCGCGTCCAAAGCCCGCTGCTTGTCCATTGCTTCCCTATCCAACAGGCGCAACGCGGTTTGACTCATCCGCCCCTCCGTTATTTCACAGCCGCGGCACCGGCGCAACGCGACGGCCGGAACAGTACCCGGTTTGTTCTAAGAACACAAGCAGAACTTCGCGGATCGAGCCGGTTCGCCGCGGGCGCCAACCGCTCTTTGGCCTGACCGCACTGTCACGGCGGGCCGGCGTAGCCGCGATGCAACCGGCGCGCGAACAAGATCGCCGGCGGCGGTCTCGCCCCGCCTGCAAGATCAGGCGATCATCAGCGCGAACCTGCGGGAAACCCGCAGGAATGCTGGATTCAACCGGGAGTTATCAGCGGCGACCGCCGGGTTGTCGTATAAGGCTTTGAAATTCATCGATAATACCGCGACGCCCGGCGCTGCTGTCCTGCCCACTCGGGAGCGCGCATCCTGCAAGTTTAGTCCGACCTGGAAGTTCGCGACGGCGGTCATCGGCGGCGCAGCCGACGCGGCGATCCCTGCGCACAGCGCGGGAGATTGCTTCGCTGCGCTCGCAACGACCATGCCCCTGTCAGCGGCTAAGCCGCCTCGCCGCTGATCACCTCTTTGACCTTGCCGGCGAGCTGCTTGAGGCTGAACGGCTTGGGCAGGAAGTGGATGTCGCTGTCGCTGTCGAGGCGCTGGCGGAACGAATCCTCGGTATAGCCCGAGATGAAGATGACCTTCATATCGGCGTGGGTTTCGCGCACCTCGCGCACCAGGCCCGGCCCGTCCATGCGCGGCATGACCACGTCGGTGATCAGCAGGTCGATCTTTTCGTTGGCGCCGCGGATCACGTCGAGCGCCTCCTCGCCGCTGCGCGCCTCGAGCACCTTGTAGCCCTTGTTGCGCAGCGCGCGGGCGCCGAAGATGCGGACCGGGTCCTCGTCCTCGACGAGGAGCACGGTGCCGATGCCGGTCAGATCCCTGGCCGCCGGCACCTCTCCCGCCTCGGCCGGCTCGGCGCGGGTTGCGGGCTCGGCCTCGGCGAGCTGGTGGCGCGGCAGGTAGATCTGGAACGTCGCGCCGCGGCCCGGCGTGCTGTCGACAAAGATGAAGCCGCCGGTCTGCTTGACGATGCCGTAGACGGTCGACAGGCCGAGCCCGGTGCCGGAGCCGACCTCCTTGGTCGAAAAGAACGGCTCGAAGATGCGGGCGAGATTGGCCTTGGGGATGCCGATCCCGGTGTCGGATACCTCGATCAGCACGTAGTTGCCCGCCGGCATCACCTCGTGGCCGCGGCGCAGCGGGTTCGGCTGGTGCGCGTTGGCGGTGCGGATCGTCAGCGTGCCGCCGCCGGCCATCGCATCGCGGGCGTTGACCGCGAGGTTGATGATGACCTGCTCGAGCTGACCCTGATCGACCTTGGCGAGGCCGAGGTCGCGGCCGTGGATCACCTTCAGCTCGATGTTCTCGCCGATCAGCCGGCGCAGCAGGTGCGACAGCTCGACCAGCACGTCGGTGATGTCGAGAACCCGCGGCTGCAGGGTCTGCTGCCGCGAAAAGGCGAGGAGCTGGCGCACCAGATTGGCGGCGCGGTTGGCGTTCTGCTTGATCTGCATGATGTCGGCGAAGGCCGGGTCGCCGGGCCGGAATTTCATCAGCAGCAGGTCGCAGAAGCCGATCATCGCCGTCAGCAGGTTGTTGAAATCGTGCGCGACGCCGCCGGCGAGCTGGCCCACCGCCTGCATCTTCTGCGACTGGGCGAACTGGACTTCGAGGTTCTTCTGTTCGGTGACGTCGATGAAATGCAGCATCAGCCCGCCGTCGCCGCCCTCGACCCCGTCGAGCCGCGACAGGAAGACCACGCTGGTCTTGTCGCGCGGCCCCTTGAGGCGGACCTCGACCGGGCCGGGATGCGCCGGCCCGTCGGCCGCGGCGGCGAGCTTGACCGCGATCTCGCGCCGATCCTCCTCGTGCACGAAGCCGATCAGCGGCTGGCCGATCAGGTCCTGCGGCATCGCCCCGAACAATTCGCCGAGCGCGCGGTTGGCCTCTTCGAGGCGGCCGAAGCGGTCGATCAGCGCGATGCCGACCGGCGCGTTGGCAAAAAAGCGCTGGAAGCGCTCGCGCGACAGGCGCAGCGCCGCCTCCCACTCGCGCTCCGGGGTCAGGTCGCGGACCACCGAGCGGGTGCGCAAATCGGCGCCCGTGCCGACCGTGCTCTGGCCGATCGAGGCATGGATGATGCGGCCGTCATGGCTCTTCAGCGCGACCTCGCCGTGCCGGCCGCCGTCGCTGCCGGCGCCGAACGGGTCGCTCGCCGCAGTGCCCGGAGCCGGCGGCGTCGCCAGGAAATCGTGGAGCACCGCGCCGCTGCCGACGATCTCGGCCGGGGTGCGGCCGAGCCAGCGCGCCAGGGTCTGGTTGACAAACAGGAAGCGCCCTTCGGCGTCGACCGAATAGAAGCCGACCGGGGCGTCGTCGAGGAACTCGCCGAGCTTGTTGCGCTCGTCGCGGATCACCGCCTCCATCTCGTGGCGCGGCGTGATGTCCTGCAGGTTCCAGAAGCTGTAGCCCGGCCTGCCGGCGATCGGGTTGACGGCGATGTTGAACCACCCCGCCTTGCCGCCGCGCGAATCCGTCAGCGGCAGGGCGACGATCGCCCGCATGCCTGCAGCGGCGCGGGCGCGCAGCCGGGCAAAGTCCTCGCGCCCGTCGGCATCGGCGACGGCCGCGGCCATCGCCGCCAGCGGCCGGTTGCCGGCCTGGGGAAAGAGCGCGTGGAAGGCGGTATTGGCATAGGCGATGCTGCCGTCGGCGGCGACGATGAGCTGGGCGTCCGGCGTCGCCTCGAGGGCCTGGCTGAGAATATCGACGCGCCCGGCGAGCACCCCGTGCGCCCAGCGCGCGGCAACCGCGGCGATGCCGGTGACGGCGGCCATCGCGGTGACGGTCAGGGCAAGAATTTGCACTTCGGCCCCGGCAATCACCCGCGCGGCGAGCAGTCCGCCGGCGATGACGCCGATCACCGCCAGGCAGAGCGCGGCATGGGCGAGCCAGCCGACCCACCAGGGCTCGCGCTGCCCTTCCTCCCAGATTGCCCGGCGGCGGCCGGCTTCCGCGTCGGCGACCATGTCCGCTACCCCGCCCTGCGACGCCACCGCAACAGGTTACCACAAAGCGGGCGAAGCGGCCGCATCCCGCAACCCAGGGGACGGGCGGGCGGCGCTATTCGTCGCGGTGCGTGCGCTCCATGCGCTCGTGCCGCTCCTGCGCCTCGATCGACAGCGTCGCGATCGGCCGCGCTTCGAGCCGGCGGATGCCGATCGGCTCGTCGGTCTCTTCGCAATAGCCGTAGGTGCCGCTGTCGATCCGGCTCAGCGCCGCATCGATCTTCGAGATCAGCTTGCGCTCGCGATCGCGGGTGCGCAACTCGATCGCCCGCTCCGTCTCGAGCGACGCCCGGTCGGTCAAATCCGGCTTGACCAGGCTTTCCTCCTTGAGGTGGCGCAGCGTGTCGGAGGAGTCGGCGAGTAGCTCCGCCCGCCAGTTCAACAGCTTCTGACGGAAATACTCGACCTGGAGCGGGTTCATGAACTCTTCGTCGTCGGAAGGCCGATAGCCTGGCGGCAATGACGGACGCATTAGGTGCCCCGATACCCCGTGACAGACGGCCGCGGAGTATATGAATCGCGCTCATCCTCATCAACTCCCAGATTTTCATGCCACCTTGTTGAATCGGCAGAGCTTTCCCGCCGCCCTCGCGGACCGTGCCGGCGCCGCCTCGACGCGGCCGGCAGCGGACAGGATTCGCACGACAATCGACCCCAGGGACTCCGGGTTCGCTAAAATTTTTCCTAAAATTTATCGGGAGATTTACATGTGTTTCTCTAAATAAACGAAAACAGGCACTTAGGAGTTCTTTAAGCGCTGGGGTCTATCGTCGCGTCCAGCAACACCAACTGCCGTTGTCAAAAATGGATACGATCAATCCGCTGATTCATCCGGACCCCTTGCTCGCCGAACCTCAGGAAGAGCTACCCCCACCCGACACCAAGCGGTGGGTGGTAAGGCGCAAGGCGACGGTCGTCGCCGCGGTCCGCAACGGCACGCTGAGCCTGCAGGAGGCCTGCCGCCGCTATCATCTGTCGGTCGAGGAATTCCTCGCCTGGCAGCGCGCGATCGACGCTTACGGGGTGCCGGGGCTGCGCGTCACCCGGCTGCAGATCTATCGCGACACCGACGCCTTGCGGGCGGGCCGCTAGGCCGGCCGCGATGACGCCGCTTGGCCGGACGCCGCCGAGCGCGAGGCGGGAGTTGATGGGCCTTCCCCCGAGGGCCGCAACACGCATGGCGGCTTCCCCCAAAGCCGCCATCGCCTCCGCGCCTCGCTGCCGGGTCGACGGCCCCTAACCTTTGCGCATTTGGGGCGCCCCGCTCAACGTATTGTGGGCCCCCTCTGTTAAGCTACTCTATTTATGCAATTTTGCGCTCGGCCCCCGATCCGGGCGCGCCGACCGCGCAGGCCGGCGACGGCGAATCGCGCTCAGTCGCGCAGCCGCGCCTTGACCAGCAGATAGACCAGCACCAGCAGCACCGTCCCGACCAGCACGCCGGGCGGCTGGGCTTGCAGGAACTGCGTCGCGTTCCTCGCCACGCCGGAAATGAACGGCCCGCCGCGCTCGCCGAGGATGATGTCGAGCACGATGCACAGCACGATGAGGAGGAACCCGGCTTCGACCGCGGCCCAGCCGAGCCTTTTCAGGCGGAGGAAGACGTCGTTCATGGCCGGTGGGGGTGGAGCCTTATGCCCCACCCCGCAGCTCCGGAGTCAGGCGATCGAGCGCTTCGAGAACAGCCACAGGATGACCCCGAGGGTGATCAGCCCGACGAGGCCGTTGCTGCCGAGTTGCGAGACCAGGGCGATGATGTTGGCGACCACGCCGCCGAAAAACGGCAGCGACCCGCCGACGAGCAACGCCGCGACGATTGCGAGCGCGAGGAGCATCAGGCCGATCTCGGTCAGACCGGCGATCCACCCCTTGAGGCTACCAATGACGTCCATCGCTTTCCCCTCCTCGAGACCGGCAACCCCCACTGCCGGTTTTTTAATCATACCAAAAATACGAGCATGCGGCGAACCGGGCCCGCGCGCGTGCGGGTTGCGCGCCTCGGCGCACCGCGCCGCGCCGGTTGCCCGACGAAAGAAAACTCCGTTTTTTTAATGCCGTTCGTGCAATTCCGGAACGGCATCATGCAGCCGCCGCATCGGCCGGCGCGCCGGCTTCCCCTTTCGCCGCGGCCCGGCCGACGAGGCCGCAAAGCAAGCGAATCGGTGGATTTGCCCCCGGGGGCAGACCGGGCGCGGCGGCGCGCCCCGCGGTTCCGCCGCCTGCGGTTTCATTCGCATCCCCGGCGATTGACAACCCCTCCCCGCCCCGGCTCTGATCCGGCGAGCGATATCGCGCTGCGGGAGGAGGAATTGGCCAGATTCAGGATTGCGACGCCGGCCGGCGCCAGCTTTACCGTCGCCGGCGGCGGCTATGGCTACGAGATGGAGGCGCTCGCCCCGATCGACGCCGAGATCTACGAGATCCCGCCCGGCTCGGAGGACGAGTTCGTCGCCGCCGCCAAGGATGCCGACGCGCTTTACGCCAAGGGCCGGCCGATCACCAAAAAGATGATCGACGGGCTGCAGCGCTGCAAGATCATCGCCCTCGGCAGCGTCGGGGTCGACAGCGTCGACGTCGCCGCCGCCACCGCCAAGGGCATCCCGGTGACCAATTGCCCGGATACTTTCATCGAGGAAGTGGCCGACCATGCGATGACGCTGATCCTGGCGACGCATCGCCGGCTGCTCGTCCAGGACCGCCTGGTGCGCGAGGGCAGGTGGGCGGAAGGGCGGCCGATGCTGCTGCAATACCCGCGGCTGCGCGGCATGACCCTGGGCCTGATCGCATTCGGCCACGTCGCCCGCGCGGTGGCCGAGCGGGCCAAGCCGTTCGGCCTGCACGTCATCGCCTACGACCCGTATATCGAGGAGATGGCGATGATCGAGCGCGGGGTCGAGCCGGTCAGCCTTCCCGAACTGCTGGCCCGCGCCGACATCATCTCGATGCACACGCCGGCGACCGAAAGCGCCCACAAGCTGATCCGCGAAGAGCATTTCCGCCAGATGAAGAAGAGCGCGATCTACGTCTCGACCGGGCGCGGGCCGACCACCGACGAGGCGGCGCTGATCAAGGCGCTCGACGAGGGCTGGATCGCCGGCGCCGGGCTCGACGTGCTCGAGCAGGAGCCGCCGGGCGGCAACAACCCGCTGCTGAAGATGGAAGACAAGGTGATCCTGACCGCGCATGTCGCCTCGGCGACCTCGCGCTTCGATCCGGCGCGGCGGCGGCGCGTCGGCCTCGAACTGTCGCTGGCTTTGACCGGGCGCTGGCCGATGTCGTGCGTCAACCCGTCGGTGCTGGCGACGAGCGGGCTGCGGCGGTGGCAGCCGGTGTCGATGGAGCGCGGGCCGAACTCATGAACGGCGATCCGGTCCGCTATCCCGACCCGGCGATCCAGATCCTCGACCCGCGCTTTGCCCCTCTGGTGCTCGGCAACGCCGCGGTCGAGCGGATCGCCGGCGGCTGCCGCTTTACCGAGGGGCCGGTGTGGTTCGGCGACGGGCGCTTCCTGCTGTGGAGCGACATCCCCAACGACCGGATCATGCGCTGGGAGGAAGAGACCGGCGCGGTCAGCATCTTCCGCAAGCCGTCGCACTACGCCAACGGCAATACCCGCGACCGCCAGGGCCGGCTGGTCACCTGCGAGCACGACACCCAGCACCTGACCCGCACCGAGTACGACGGCTCGATCACGGTGCTGGCCGACAGCTTCGAGGGGGTGAGGCTCACCGGCCCCAACGACGTCGTCGTCAAATCCGACAACACGATCTGGTTCAGCGACAACGGCGCCGGGACGCGCGGCAACTATCTCGGCCACACGATGCCGCAGAACCTGCCGTTCCGGGTCTACCGGCTCGACCCCGCGACCGGCGAATTGACCGTCGCCGTCGGCGACATGCAGCGGCCGAACGGGCTCGCCTTCTCGCCCGACGAATCGAAGCTCTACGTCGTCGATACCCCCGCCGGCGACAAGACCGTGCATGTCTACGACATCGTCGACGGCCGCCGCGCGGTCAACGGCCGCGTCTTCTTCAACGCCATGCCGGGCTATGCCGACGGCATACGCTGCGACACCCAGGGCAATGTCTGGTGCGGGTTCTCCGGCGGCGAAGGCCATGACGGGGTGGCGGTGTTCGCGCCCGACGGCACCCTGATCGGCCGCATCCTGCTGCCCGAGCGCTGCGCGAATCTCTGTTTCGGAGGGCAGAAGCGCAACCGCCTGTTCATGGCGGCGAGCCAGTCCGTCTATTCGCTCTACGTCGAGGCGCAGGGGGCGATCGGCGGGTAGGCGCGGAGCGCCGCGCGGGCGGCGGCGTCGAGGGCGGACAGAAAGCGCGAGCGGTCGGATCTGGCGAACGGCGCCGGCCCCTTGCCGGCGATCCCCAGTTCGCGCAGATGGCGCGACAGCGCGCGCCCGGCGAGCGCGTTGCCGATATTGGCTTCGGTGAGCGGCCGCCCGTGCGGCGGCACAACGCGCGCGCCCTTGGCGAGGCAGCGCGCGGCGAGCGGGATGTCGGCCGTCACGCAGATGTCGCCGGCGCCGATATGCGCGGCGATCCAGTCGTCGGCCGCGTCCATCGCCGCGCCGACCACGACCGTCTCGATCTTCGGCAGGCCGGGCGGGCGGATCGGCCGCGACCCGTTCGACACGACGAACACCGCCAGATCGAGCCGCCGCGCCACCCGGTACGCCTCCTCGCGCACCGGGCAGGCATCGGCGTCGATATAGATCGCCAGCCGGCTCAATACGGGCTGGAACTGTCGCCCGGCTTCGGCGCGTCCTTCATCTCGGCGACCGCCTGGGCGGCACCCATCGTGATAAAGCGGGTATCGCCGCCGACGGTGACGAAGGTGAAGCCCATGCCGATCATCTTCTTGGCGTAGGCCGGCGCGCCGCAATGAATGCCGGGCTGCACCTTGTGGCGCTTGCAGGCGTCGAGGATCTTCTTCAGCGCCGCCATCATCCATTCGTCCGGCTTGTCGCCGCCGGGATTGTAGCCGAGCGAGATCGACAGGTCGCTGGGCCCGACATAGATCGCATCGAGCCCCTTGACCGACAGGATGTCGTCGAGATTGTCGAGCGCCTCCTGCGTCTCGATCATGCCGAAGGCGACGACGATGTCGTTGGCCTTGGCATGGTAGTCGGCGCCGCCGTAGAGCGCGGCGCGGATCGGCCCGGAGCTGCGGTAGCCGAGCGGGGCGTAGCGCATCGAGCCGACGAATTTCTCGGCCTCGGCGCGGTTGTTGATCATCGGGCAGACGATGCCGTAGGCGCCGGCGTCGAGCGCCTTCTGGATATGCGCCGGGTCGTTCCACGGCACCCGCACGAGCGGCACCGTGTCGGTGGTGGAGATGCCCTGCAGCATCGTCACCATCGTCTGGTAGTCGATCATGCCGTGCTGCATATCGACGACCAGCGAATCCCAGCCGGCATGGGCCATCACCTCGGCCGAGAAGCTTGCCGGCACGCCGAGCCAGCTGTTGATGACCGCGCCGCCCCCGGCCCAGATCTCGCGTATGCGGTTTGCCCGCGCCATGACGCTCTCCTCCGATTTCCACTGCGCCCCGATCCCGCCACCTATGGGGGCGGGTGTCAAGCCGGCGCCTGACGCAACCGCCGGCCCCGCCCGGCACGGCCGGCAAGCCGCGGCACGTCGTCCGCCGCCCCGGCCGCCTGTCGTTTGCAGCACATCAGCAGGCGGGCGCGGCGGGACCGGCGCCGCTGCCGAGGCCCGACCGCGACGTAACCGCCGGGGAAAGTGAATCAATTTGCGAGAACTCCTCAATTAATCGGCTAAAACAAATAAAATCTTGCACGCATTACGTTCTTGGTCGTATCGTCGCGGTGCGGACCTTAACGCGAACGATGCAGGCGGAGGGGGGCTATGGGAAAGCAGCCGTTCATTCTGACCGCCATCGCCTGTGCCGTGCTCGGCTCGGCCGCGACGCCCGCCCTGGCGCTGAACGGCCGCAGCTTTGTCTCGGCGCAAGGCAGCGACACCAACTCCTGCTCTCTCGCCGCCCCGTGCCGGACCTTGCAGGTCGCGGTCAACAACACCAATGCGGGCGGTGAGGTCGTCATCCTCAACTCCGCCGGCTACGGCATTGTCACCATCAACAAGGAGATCACGATCAGCAGCATCGGCGCCCAGGCGTCGATCACGGCAGGCTCCGGCCAGACGGCGATCACGATCAACGCCGGAGCGGGAGACCATGTGCGGCTCGTCGGCCTGACGTTGTTCGGCGCCGGCGTCGGCAGCAACGGGATTGCGATCCAGAGCGCCCAGGAGGTGGCTATCCGGGACACTCGAATCGCCGGCTTTGTGGGGTCCGGCATCCTGCTGACAGACGGCGCAGTGGGGCTGACGGTGGACCACGCGGCGGTGGAGGACAACGGCAATGTCGGCATCGACATCGTGCCGAATGCGGCAAACGGGGCCGGGGCCGGAATCGTCTCCGTATACCTCAACCGCGTCGATGCGGCCGGAAACAACGGCGCCGATGTGGTTATCGACGGCACCAATCTCGGCAATGGCGGCATCGTCAGCGCGCTGCTGAACGACGTCCATACCGGACGCAGCGGTGTCGGCATCCAGGTGCAGAGCACCGCGGGCGCGGCGCAGGCGGTAGCGACGATCGCCAGGTCGCGGGTGTTCGGTAACGGGACCGGCGTCGTCGCTACCTCCAACGCCGTGATCTACATCGACCGATCGGAGATCACCGGCAACACGACCGGGGTCGCCGTCGGCGGCGGCACGGTCGTCACCTACGCGAACAACGCGATCAACGGCAACGGGGCCGACGTCAACGGAACGCTCACGCAGGTCGCGGCCAAGTAGGCGGCGTCCGTTTCAGGGCCGGTTCAGCACCTCGCGGTTGACGACGTTTTCGGCGTTGGGCTTGCCGTCGAAGACCGAGAGGATGTTCTGCACCGCGACGACCGCCATGCGGTCGACCGCCTCCCGGGTCACCCCGGCGACATGCGGCGCGGCGATGAAGTTGGGCAGGGTCAGCAGCGGGTTGTCGCTCGGCGTCGGCTCCTCGACAAAGACGTCGAGCGCGGCGCCGGCGATCCGGTTGTTTTTCAAGGCGTCGTACAGCGCCGCCTCGTCGACGATGCCGCCGCGCGCGGTATTGACCAGATATGCCGTCTTTTTCATCTTGGCGATCCGCGCGGCGTCGAACAGCCCGACCGTCTCCGGCGTCTTCGGGCAGTGGATGGTGATGAAATCGGCCCGCGCCACCGCTTCGTCGAGGTCCTGCACCGGCTCGTAGCCGCTGCCGCGGATGGTTTCGGAATAGATGTAGGGGTCGTAGACCAGCACGTTGGTTTCCATCGCGGCAAAGCGCCGTGCCGAGCGGCTGCCGATCTTGCCGAAGCCGACGATCAGCACCGTCTTGCCGTAAAGATCGACCGGCATGTCCTTGTAGCGGTCGGCCCAGCGCCCCTCCCGGACCATCCGGTCCATCGCCGCGCCCTTGCGCGCCAGCGACATGGTCAGATACACCCCGGCCTCGGCGACGCTGACCGAGTTCGAGGTGCCGCCGATCATCAGCGGGATGCGGCGCCGGGTCAGCGCCGGCACATCGACCGCGTCGTAGCCGACCCCGATGCGCGAGACCACTTCGAGGCGCGGCGCGGCGTCGAGCTCGGGGTCGCTGAACGGCTGCACGCCGAGGCAGACGCCGCTCGCCTCCTCCAGCACCTGGTGGAATTCGGCTTTCGGCAGATTGGGCGCAAACGCGATGCCCTCGACATCGTCGCGCGCCTCGATCACCGCCCATCCCGCGCGCGACATCGTCGTCGGCACCATGATCTTCTTGCGGTTGGGTTGTGCGCTCTGGACCATGCGATCCCCCTCACAGCGATGACAGTTTCTCGATCTCGGCGACGTAGCGGCGGTTGTGGGTCGGGCTCAGCATCACCTCGT
>Ga0209581_1001565_pt1 | contig 25850 bp, 18 predicted proteins | sample Coa_R2_FD_187160 | JGI IMG/M metagenome (GOLD analysis project Ga0209581, IMG submission 187160) | Surface soil microbial communities from Centralia Pennsylvania, which are recovering from an underground coalmine fire - Coalmine... | ecosystem: Environmental > Terrestrial > Soil > Unclassified ...
GCGCCGCAGCCGCTCCGATAACTCCGAACCGATCAGACCGGCCATGGCCTCAAATGAAATGTTTTCGTCATGCCCGGTCTGCGCCTTGGTGGCCGGCGTGAAGATCGGCTCCGGAAGCCTGTCGCTTTCCTTCAATCCGGGCGGAAGCGCGATGCCGCATACGGTTCCGCGCTGCTGATATTCCTTCCATCCGGATCCCGAAAGATATCCGCGGGCGACGCACTCGATCTCCACCATCTTCGCCCGCTTCACCAGCATCGAGCGCCCTTCGAGTTGCGGCGAATACCTCTCTAACTCGGCAGGATACTGCGCGACATCGGCGGTGATCAGATGGTTCGGCGTGAGCGATTTCAAATGCTCCAGCCAGAACAGCGTGAGCTGGTTTAATACGCGGCCTTTTTCCGGAATTCCCGTGGCGAGAACGTAGTCGAAGGCCGAAATGCGATCGGTCGTGACGATCAGGAGATTGTCGCCGACCCGGTACACGTCGCGAACTTTGCCGCGGCCAAGAAGCTCGATGCCCGGCAGGTCAGATTGTGTGAGTACGGAAGTTTGGGTCACCATTTTTGGTACTTTTGCAAGCGTGAGCAGTCCGCGTCCTGCCTCAACAGACGCGTCTTTACAAGTATCAGTTCACATTTATCATCGTAGCGGTGTAATTTACAATCGCCGGACTGGAACAGGCGTTGTAAGTCGCTGAACTTACACGCTTTCATTTTTTGGCCGCGAATCTGCTTTCCAAGGCGTGGGGGTAATCAGACCAATGAACTGGGACATCATTGAAGGCCGTTGGAAGCAACTGAAAGGCTCGCTGAAGCAGCAGTGGGGGAAACTCACCGACAGCGACGTCGAGATTCTCGCGGGCAGCAAGGACCAGCTCGTGGGCAAAATCCAGGAGCGGTACGGATGCTCGAAAGATGAAGCCGAGAGGCAGGTTGAGGAGTGGTCTCGCAGCGTTAACCGGCAGAGCGAGCCAGCGCGCGGCTAATTCGTCGTTCATTCACGGCGCTGCCGGCTTGCGAGCCGGCGGCGCACTAACTCGCCTGGACCGCCGCGCCCCGGTGGGCAGCGACGTATTCATCCACATGTCGCGAGAACGCCTGCTGGAGTTCTTCGCAGGCGCGGCTGGCGTTCCGAACCTGAATGCCTTCGATATGAACCACCGGCAATAACTGCCGCGTTGTGGAGGTGATCATCACTTGATCCGCGGCGGCGAGATCCTCGAGGCGCAGCGCCCGCTCTTCAATGCTGAGTCCCGGGATGCGCACGTCATGCAGCAGAACGTCCCGCGTCACGCCGGGCAGACAGCCCGACGACAGCGGCGGCGTAAACACCTTGCTCCCGAAAACCGCGAAGATATTGGCGGAGGTGCATTCGGCCACCTCCCCCCGCTCGTTGAGCAGCACCACTTCGTCGAAGCCGTCGATGTGCGCTTGCTCATACCAGGTCAGGTTCTGCCCCCAGGAGAGCACCTTCGTGCCGGCGAAGGGCGATGCGGCGTAGCGAGCATTCGCCACAACGCCGAGCCGCACCGTACGTCCCCACTCGGCGACATCAGCCGTCAGCCCGATCAGGTCGCACTCCGGGGCGACGCCCGGCCCCTCCCACAAGCCGCCGCGATTGCGGACGACAATAACGCGAAGCGTGGCGTTTTCGGCTTGGTTGGCGCGAATCAGTTCGAGCAAACGGCGCTTCATCTCCTCGGCGGGGAGCGTAAAGGGCACGCGCATAAGCTGCGCATCCCGCTTCATGCGGGCATAGTGCCGGTCGAACTCAAACAGCACGCCGTCATACACGCGGATCGTGCTGAAAACGCCCCACCCCGCCAGCAATCCAAGTTGTCCCGGCGTGAGCGTCGGTTCCGCTGCTTCGCGGATCTCCTGGTTGTGCAGCACGTAACGGTGGATCACGATTTCAGTGTATCAGCGCGCTGACGCGGCCCTCTTACTGGATATGGAATTCGGTGCGGATCGCCTTCACGTTCTGCTGCGCCGGAGCCTGGAACGGACTCTTGATCGCGGCGGCCTGCTGGCTGAAGCGAAGCGCGTCCTGAATGTGCGTGCGGTTCTTGCTTTTCTGTCCGAGCCGGTAATTGGCGACGCCAAGATAGAACAGCGCGCCGGCCATCATCTGGTCGTTGCCTTTGATCAGCGGCAGCGCCGCGCGCAACTGCTGATCGGCCTCAGAGAACTTGTTTTCGGTGGCGTGCACGATGCCAGCGGTCCAGTACGCGCGGCCCAGCGCGGCTTCCTTCTTCTTGTCCCAGTCGGCGTCAGAGATGCCCTCGGGCTTGGGCTTTGATTTCAGAACATCGATCAGTTTAGTCGAATACTCGAGCGCTTTCTGGTTGTTTTTGCGCGAAAGATATGCGTCTGAAAGCACCAGCAGCAGGTCTTCATTGTTGGGATCATTCGCCGCCAGCTTCTCGACCGAAGGAACCAGCTTGTCCGGCGCGGTCTGGTTCAGGGCCACCAGGTAATTGGGGTACGTTCGCGCGAGATACTGGCTTTTGGGATTGATTTCAACCAGCGCGTCGACCACGGTTAATGTCTTGGGGCCGGGCGGTTGCAGCGCCATCTCGCACAGCGCATATTCAGCGTATTGCTGTACCTGGGTTGCATACTCCTGCTTGTGCTTCCAATCCTCATCGCTCATACCTTCCGGCTTGGCGGCGCTGCTGATCTTGCGAGAGAGCTCCGCGATGCGCCTGGCCGAAGCGATCACAGCGTCGGCGTCCTTTTTCTCCTGGGCGGCTTTGAGGTTTGCGTACTCGGCCTGCAAATCGTCGCCGCTTCCGGCTGCCTGCCCCCAGGAGAGCGCCGCGGCAGCAAGCGCCAGAATCAACGTTGCGGTCTTCATCCCCACCTCCATATCCGGCATGAGTATATCGCCGCCGGAGGAAGCCGGCGACGGGCGGTCCGCTACACTCAAAGCGTGAGGCGAATCACCATGGCCGGCCTTATCGCCTGTTGCGCCGTTCACGCAGCCTCGTCCGACTATGAGAGCGCCAGGCGCAAGCTGAATGCGATTCAGGAGCGAAGAGCGGCGCCGGGCTCCTATGTGACGTTCAGCAAGCGCGAGATTGAAGCCTGGGCGCGCGTGGAAGCGCCCCGGGAGGTCGGACCTGGATTCCGCGAGCCGCAAGCCGAACTGGGCGACAACGTCGCGACCGGCCGCGCGCTCCTCGATTTTCAGAAGCTTCGCCGGGCGAGCGGCGCGGCGCCGAACTGGTTCATCGACAAGTTGATTTCGGGCGAGCGCCCGGTCGCTGCGACCCTCGAAGTACGGTCGGCGAATGGCCAGGCGACGGTCTACCTTCGCAGGTTGGAGATCTCCGGCGTAGCGGCAACGGGGCGGGTGCTCGATTTTCTGATCAGCGCGTTTTTCATGCCGCTCTATCCCAACGCGAAGATCGGCGAGCCGTTCGCGCTTGAAGACGATGTGGAGAGCATTACGATTCGGCCGACGGCCATTTATGTAAAAATTAAACCGCGCCGGTCCGGCCTCCCGAAGCGATGATTTCCTGGGCGGCGTCTCGGCCCGTCTTCACGCAATCGGGGATCCCGATGCCGTAATATCCGTTGCCGGCCAGGCGCAGGCCAGGCGTCTGCTTCAGGCGGGCTTCGATCCGTTTCAACCGTTCCTGATGGCCGACCGTATACTGCGCCATTGACCGCGGCCAGCGCGCGATTTTGGCGAAGCGGGGTTCGGCGGTCAATCCCAGCATGCGCGCAAGTTCCTCCCGCGCGATCGCAATCAGCGACTCATCGGATTCCTCCAGGATGGTCTCATCCGAAGCGCCGCCGAAAAAACACCGCAGCACGGCGAGGTTGTCCGGAGCGCGATGCGAAAACTTGTTGTGCACCCAGGTGCAGGCCGCCAGACGCCTGCGCTCCCGCTTGGGGACCAGGAAGCCGAAGCCGTACAGCGCTCCCGGCAGCGCCGCCTTTTCATACACCAGCGACAGCGTTACTGAAGAGCTGTACTCGATCTGATCCAGCAACGCGGCGAGCTCGCCGTCGACGCCGCGAACGAGCGCGGCGGATTCGTACGCCGGGCACGCCAGCACGACGTTCTCGCATTCCAGCCATTCGCCGTTCGTCCGCACACGATACCCCGCGCGCGCCCGTTGCAGCGCTTCGGCAGTTCCGCGAATCACGGTCGTAGCCGGCGCGATCCGGCGCTCGAGTTCGGCGATCAGCGCGCCGAGGCCGTTTCGCAGCGTGCAAAACAGGGCGCCTGGGGGCGCGGCCGGCTGGCTGTTGCGGGCCGCCGCCGCGCGCTCTTTCCAGATGCCCCGCGTCAAGCTGCCATACTTCGCTTCGAGTTCGACAAACCGGGGCAGGACGCTCAACGCGCTGAGACGTCCTGGATCGCCGCCGTAGACGCCCGAGAGCAGCGGCTCCGCAAGATAGTCGAGCGATTCCCGGCCGAAGTGGCTGGCAATGAACTCCGCGACGGAGCGGTCCCGCACGGCGCCTTGCGGCCGCCGAAAATACTCCAGCCCCATTCGGATCTTTGCCGGCCAGGAGAACAGCGGCGTGCGCACTACGGGCCCGATTTTGGTCGGCGCGATCATCATCAGACCGTCCGGCAGCGGAATGAGGCGCCCCGTGCGCCAGATGTAAGTCACGCGCAGGTGATCGTTGGATCCGATGATCTGATCGCCCAGCCCGAGCTCGCGGATCAGCTCCGTCGCGCCAGGCTTGACCGCAAGATAGCTGTCCGGTCCGGCTTCGAGCACGCAGCCGTCAACATGCTCGGTTTGAATCACGCCGCCAAGCCGCGGGCGGCGTTCGATCAGCACGGCCGGACAGCCCGCTCGGGACAGGGAATAGGCGGCAGAGAGCCCGGATATTCCGCCCCCGATGATGATGGCGCCGATGCTGCTCACGTCATTCAGAACGCCGCCGCAGGCCTGGCGCGCCTCCGCCTATTTCTCAACGCGGTAAATCGTAAATCCCGAAAGCAATTTCGGATAAAAATCAGTCGATTTCTGCGGCATTACGCCGCCGCCGAAGGAAACCTCAGCCACCTGCTCGATGGAGGCGGGTTGGAGCAGAAAGGCGGCCTGAGCGGCGCCGCTGCGCACCTCGGCGATCGCCGGCTCGAGACCGCGCACGTAGCGCAGATGCTTCTCGTTGCGGACCGCCTCGTCGCTGATGCCGAGCGCGTCGCGCAGAATCTCCTCATGCAGCGCGCGTACGTCGAGTTCTCCCGCCGCGCGCTCCCGCTCGATCACGCAAATCCCCCGCGCGCCCTGCCCTGCCACGCCGATCCGAATGCGGCGCGGGTCGATTTCCTCCAGGGCGCGGCGCGCCTCCGCGTCCTCCTCGAACCTGGCGACCCTGTATCTCGGCGTGAGGGCCGCAAGAACACGGTCGAGATTGAAATCCGGCAGCCCGGAGAGGACGCGGTGCGTGGCCAAAATCCGCAGTCCCTCGGAATACATGTTGACCAGGGCGACCGGAACTTTACGGGCATCCGCAAGCCCCGGGTTTTCGTTGCGGAAGGCGAGCGCGGTTTCATAACGATGATGCCCATCGGCGATCAGCAGCTTTTTATCCGAGAGGATCTGCTGCATCTGGCGCACGCGCTCGGCGTCGGCAATCCGCCAGATCTTGTGCGAGGCGCCGTACTCGTCGGTTACCGCGCCGTCGGCTTCCCCCTGCGCGACCTCGTCAAGAATTGCGTCAACAGCGCGCTCGCGATCCGGGTAGAGCATAAAGATGAGTTCGCAGTGCGCGCGCGTACGCCGCAACAACTCCAGGCGGTCCTGTTTGGGTCCGGAGAGGGTCTGTTCATGCCGGTGCACCGAGCCTTGGCCGTAATCCTCAACGGCGCCAAGCGCGATGAAGCTCTTGCGGACCAGGCGCTCATCGCCGCCGGGCGTCGTGAACTCCTGGAAATATGCATACATGCCCGGCGATTCGTCCCGGACCAGGATTCCCTGCTCAATCCAGCGGTTCAAGTAATTCGCCGCCCGGGTGTAGACATTATCCGCATCGCTGTCCTCCGGCTTCCGCTCGCCGAGGATCACCCGCACCAGGTTGTAGGGGCTGAGAGACAGATAGCGCGCCTGCATCGCCGGCGTGATCTTGTCGTACGGCTGGGTGATGAGGCGGTTCAAATCTCCGGCCTGCGCGGAATATCTGTAGGGTTGGAACGGAAATATCTTGGCCAAGTCACGAGGATATCAAAACGTCGCCAGCGTTCGATCCTGCGTAAATCTGGAACGTTTTGCTAAACTTACATAAATAGGATGCTTCTCGCGAGGGAGTTTATCGGTTACCTTTCCCGCCAGCTCGTGACCCGACTTTCTCCCAGAGTGATTGAGACCACCGACATCAACTCGGCTGCGGCGGCCATTGCCCGCATCATTGAGGAGGAGCTTGCGGTCGAAGACCGGCTGAACGAGGAGGTCCGCGAGGTCTTGAGCCAGTACGAGGATTACATGCGGCGCGAAGGCGTGAGCTATCAGGAGATGTTCCGCCGCATCAAGAACACGCTGATCAACCAGCGCAAGGTGATTCGCGCATCCGGGCGCGACACCGGCGACGCCATGAAGCTGTCGCGCGACAAGGTCAATGACATCTCTCACAAAATTGTGACGGCGCTCCGGAAATCGCGCGACTTCCGCTTGAAAAAAGACCCCAATGACGTGAGGCTGGAGCTGGTGAAGGCGATGACGGATCTGCTCACCATGGAAGACCGCGTGGACCGCGCGGCGCGCACTAAGATCCGAACGCAGAAGCGCGACATCCCCGAAGGCACCGAAGAGTGGGACCTCCTGCACAAGCGATATTACGCTGAGGAGCTGAAGAAGCTCGGAATCGACCTCTCCCGATAATTCGATGAACAGGAGCATCGTCGTGCTCGGCAGCCTGAATATGGATTTTTCTGTGCGCGTCGAGCGTCTGCCGGCGGCTGGAGAAACCGTGCTCGGCGGCGGTTTTCAAATGACGCCCGGCGGCAAGGGCGCCAACCAGGCGTGCGCCGCGGGCAAACTGGCGGGACCGGACCTGAATGTCCGGATGGCGGGCCGCGTCGGCTACGACTGGTTTGCCGATCACCTCAAGGCGAGCCTGGCGGCGGCCGGCGTCGATGTGTCGTTTGTGCATGGGACGCGATCGGCGCCGACCGGCGTGGCGTTCATATGGGTTGACGGTCAGGGGCAGAACTCAATTGTTGTCGCGCCGGGGGCCAACACAGCCGTTCGCGCCGCCGATATGGAAGGGTTGCGGAGCGTATTCCGCGGCGCGGCGCTGGCGCTGTTCCAGCTCGAAACGCCGCTCGATGCGGTGCGCGCGGCGCTGGCCCTGGCGCGCGCGGAAGGCGCCGGAACGATTCTCGATCCTGCGCCGGCGCAACCGCTCCCGCGCGATCTGCTCGAGCTGGTCGATATTCTGACGCCCAACGAAACCGAGGCGCACCTTCTGCTCGGCCGCGAGCCGTCGCGAATCGCGCTGGAAGACGCTCCTTGCGTCGCCGATGCGGTGCTCGCGCTGGGTCCCAGGTCCGTGATCTTGAAGCTTGGCGATCGCGGCTGTTTCTACCGCGACAGCGCGCGCTCGATCGTCGCCCGGGCTTTCGAATGCGAGCCCGTGGACAGCACGGCTGCGGGCGACGTCTTCAATGGCGCGCTGGCCGTGGCGCTGGCTGAAGGACTCGAGACCGCCGCCGCGCTGCGGTTCGCAAACGCGGCCGCGGCCATATCGGTTACCCGAGCCGGCGCGCAGTCGTCGGTCCCGGCCCGCTTGGAAGTGGACGCCTTCCTGGTTGAGCGAAGCGTCACGACGGCCTAACTCACAGCCGCCGACGCGCTCACAAGCTGCCGCAGCACGTACGGCAGAATCCCGCCATTGCGGTAGTATTCGGCCTCCTGCGGCGTATCGACCCGCACCACCACCTCGAACCGCTTCACGGAGCCGTCGGCGGCTGTTGCCGTGACCACGGCTTTCTTCGAGTTCGAAAGCCCCTCGGCAATGCCGCTGATATCGTAAATCTCAAACCCGGTAAGACCCAGCGAATCGCGGTTTTCACCCGGCATGAACTGAAGCGGCAGCACGCCCATGCCCACCAGATTGGACCGGTGGATGCGCTCGAAGCTTTCGGCGATTACCGCGCGCACTCCGAGCAGCAGCACTCCCTTCGCCGCCCAGTCGCGCGATGATCCGGAGCCATACTCCTTTCCAGCGATGATGAGCAGCGGGGTCTTCTCCTCGGCGTATTTCATCGCGGCGTCGTAGATGAACATCTTCTCATTGGATGGAATGTGGGTCGTCCAGCCGCCCTCGGTTCCGAGCGCCAGCAGGTTGCGCAGCCGGATATTGGCCAGCGTACCGCGCACCATCACCTCGTGGTTGCCGCGCCGCGACCCGTAGGAATTGAAATCTGAGGGCTTCACGCCATGCGCGATCAGATACTTCCCGGCGGGACTGTCGATCGGAATGCTGCCCGCCGGCGAGATATGGTCGGTGGTTACGGAATCGCCCAGAACGGCAAGAGCGCGCATCCCGCTGAAATCGTTTACCGATGCGGCGGGATCGACCATCGCCTCAAAGTACGGCGGCTTCTTGATGTACGTCGATTTCGGGTCCCACGCAAAGACCTCGCCGGTGGGGATCTTCATTCCCTTCCACTGCGCATCGCCCTCGAAGACTTCCGAGTACTCCTTGCGGAACATATCGCTGCGGACGCAGCGCTGGACCGTTTCTTCAACTTCCCGCTCTGTAGGCCAGATGTCTTCGAGGTACACCTTCTTCCCGTCTGACCCGATGCCAAGCGGCTCGCGATCGAGGTCCACGTCCATCGCGCCAGCAATCGCATAGGCGATCACCAGCGGCGGCGAGGCGAGGTAATTGGCCCGGACCAGGGGATTGATGCGCCCTTCGAAATTGCGGTTGCCGCTGAGAACGGCGGCCACAACAAGTTTGTTTTCCTGGACCGCGCTCGCCACCGGCTCCGGAAGCGGACCGCTGTTGCCGATGCAGGTCGTGCATCCATAACCCACCAGGTGGAATCCGAGCTGTTCCAGGTATGGCAGCAGTCCCGCCTCGCGGTAATAATCCATCACCACCTTCGAACCCGGCGCCAGGCTGGTTTTGACCCACGGCTTGGTTTTCAGCCCGCGCTCGACAGCTTTCTTGGCAAGAAGACCGGCGGCGAGCATGACGGACGGATTTGAGGTGTTGGTGCAACTCGTGATGGCGGCAATGACCACCGAGCCGTCTTTAATCTCGTAGGCGTCCCCGTTTTGCGCGACTTTCGCAATGCGCTGGGCCTCGCCGAGCGCATTCAGAAAATTTTTCTTCACGTCGGGCAGATCGATGCGGTCTTGCGGACGTTTCGGACCTGCCAGCGACGGAACCACCGTGCCCAAGTCCAGTTCGAGCGTGTCGTTGTAAACCGGCGCAGCAGCGTCCTTGCCAAGGAACAGACCCTGCTCCTTCGTATACGCCTCAACCAGAGCGATGAGCTCCGGGGGGCGGTTGGTCATCCGCAAGTAGTCAAGCGAGGCTTCGTCGATGGGGAAATAGCCGATGGTGGCGCCGTATTCCGGGGCCATGTTGGCAATGGTGGCGCGGTCCGCCAGGCTCAGGGTCTTCACGCCATTGCCGTAGTATTCAACGAACTTGCCGACGACGCCCTTTTTCCGCAGCATCTGCGTCACGGTCAGGACCAGGTCGGTCGCCGTGGCGCCCGGCCGCAGCCGGCCCGTCAGCTTGAAACCGACCACGGGCGGCAGCAGCATGGAGATTGGCTGGCCGAGCATGCACGCCTCAGCCTCAATGCCGCCCACGCCCCATCCGACCACGCCCAGGCCATTGATCATGGTGGTGTGCGAGTCGGTGCCCATTACCGTGTCCGGATACGCGAATCCGCCGGATGAGAACACGACCGGCGCCAGGTACTCCAGATTGACCTGGTGGACGATGCCAGTATCGGGCGGAACCACCCGGAAGTTCCGGAACGCAGTTTGACCCCAGCGCAGCAGAGCGTAGCGCTCCTGATTCCGCTGAAATTCCAGCAACGCGTTGTACAGGAACGCGTCGCTCGTTCCGAACTTATCCACCTGCACGGAATGATCGATAACCAGGTCGGCTGGAATCAGCGGATTGGCGAGCTTGGGGTCGGCGCCCATCGCGGCCAGCGCGTCCCGCATCGCTGCGAGGTCCACAACGCACGGCACTCCAGTAAAGTCCTGAAGCAGCACGCGAGCCGGCCGAAACTGAATCTCCCGGGCCGGGCTGCCGAGCGTCCACCTGGCAACGTATTCGATATCGTTCGGCTTGACCGTTCGAGCATCTTCAAAGCGCAGCAGATTTTCCAGCAGCACCTTGATGCTATAGGGCAACCGGTGTGTGGAACCGACGCCAGCCTTGTCAAGAGCCTCGAGGCGGTAGAACTGATACTGCCGGTCTCCGACCTTCAACGTGGATAATGCGCCGAACGAATTCTTGCTCCCCATCGCTACCTTCAGTTTACAAAACGATTTACGAAACGAATTCGGGTCTGCTGCATACCGGTAAATTTTTCAGTAAGATGCGCGATTGCGGTCCAGTCGCCGGCGTTGCGTGAGGCAATTATGCTCGGTAAAAAGATTGCAGGATGTGCGAGGATGCCAGGTGAATACTACGTCTGGTCGATCGACAGAAAGCCGGTCGAGGTCTATCTGAGCCTGGCGGCAGTAGAACGCCTGCAGAAGCTTGTATCCGAAACATTCCAGAGGGGTCTTGGCGAGATCCACGGGATCCTGCTGGGCCGCATCGAGCGGCAAAAAACGACACGGACCGCCTACATTGAAGATTTCGAGCTGTTTGACCCAGCGGCGGGAGCTCCGAAACCAAGCCGGCGCTCCTGGCTGGACCCGGTTGGGCTGTTCCGCAGCAGATTACAAAACGAACTCCGGCTGGACCGGCTCGATGCGGCTCTGATCGAAAATTTCTTCACGAATCCGGGGATGGTATATCTTTTGATCCGGCCTGTCGAGAACGGGCCTGCGGCGGCCGGATTCTTCATCCAGGAGGATGGTCAGCTGCGGGGCTATGCCAGCTATCGCGAGTTTCCGTTCGACACAGCGGCCTTAAGATCTGGCGGCTATCGTCTGGCGACCGATTCGATCCCGCCGCACGGGGGCAAGCGGCTGTGGTGGGCAGGCGTGACGGTCGGGCTGGCGGCAGCGCTCATCGCGGGGTGGTGGTTCTGGTCTCGGGCGGGCGCTGCGGCGATTCCGGCGCACCCGGCGCCGCAGCCGCCTGCCGCGCCCTCCACACCGCCGCCGGCCGAGCGCGGGTCCGAACCGGCGCCATCGCTGGCCAGCGCGCCCCCCGCCAAGAACAATGAAACCGGCCGCGCCAAGACGCCGATTGTGAAGGGCAAAGCGAAGCGACGGCATCGCAGATCGGCTGTCGAAGCTGACGCCGACGCCCCGCTCTCGCAACAATCGCAACAGAGGACCGCGGCAGGCGTTGGCTGGCTGGCTGCGCCAGCCCGAGGGCTCAAGCGGGCGCTTTCTCGCGTGCCCGGCCTGGGCTTTCTAGGCGACCGCGATCGACATTCAGCCCCGGATCGCTCCGGCCAATAGCTTTCAGCGCGGCCAGAGCCGCATTATACCCGCACATGCCGTGGACGCCTCCGCCGGGCGGCGTAGAGGATGAGCACAGGTACAGTCCATCGGCGGGTGTTCTGTAGAGACGCCAGGTCGGACGGAAAAACAATTGCCTGAGATGCTGCGCTCCGCCGCTGATGTCTCCACCCACGAGGTTGGCGTTGTGTCTGTGCATCTCGACCGTGTTCATCGCGCTCCGCGCGAGTATTCTGGAGCGAAAACCCGGCGCAAACCGCTCGATCTGTTGCTCGATGCGCGCGCTGAGGTCGTGCGTCGACCCGTTGGGCGCGTGGCAATAGGCCCAGGCCGTATGCTTTCCGGCGGGCGCCCGCGTCGAATCGAAGAGACTGGGCTGCGCCAGCAAGACGAAGGGCCGCTCCGCAATCCTGTTCTCCCAAGGCGCGCGCTCAGACGCCGCGATCTCTTCAAACCGGCCGCCGAGGTGAACCGTCGCGGCGCGTGCGCATTCGGGCGCTCTCCAAGGAATCGGACCGTTGAGCGCCCAATCCATCTTGAACACGCCGGGGCCATAGCGCCATTTTTCGAGACTTCGGCAATAGCTGTCCGGCAGGCGATCCGCCGCGATTTCGAGCAACTGGCGCGGGGTGACGTCGCACAGGATCAGCCCGGCGTCCGAGAGCTCGCGGAGGGACCGGACCGGCGTATTCGCAATGATGCGCCCGCCGAGGGACGCGAAATACGACGCCAGCGCATTCGCGATCTGCTGCGATCCGCCCTTCGGGATCGGCCAGCCGGCGACATGGCCGAGCAGGCCGAGCACCCACGCGAAAGACGCCGAGGCCATGGCTTCAAGCGGCAGCAGCGAGTGAGCAGCCAGGCCTGCAAACAGCGCGCGCGCCTGCCTGGTCCGGAACAGCGAGCGCGCCGTCACGGCGGCCGGCCACATCGCCGCCAGTCCAAAGCGCGCCAGCGAGCGGGTCGGGAGGCGGCGAATGATTGGCGCGAGGATCTGCGGCGCGAGCTGATCCCAGGCCTCGACGAGCGGACCGGCAATGCGAGTGTAGACCGGACCATCCCGTCCGAGTTGCGCGGCTGTGGCCAAGACAGACCGCTCCAGCATTACGGCGGAGCCGTCGTCGAGAGGATGCGCGAGAGGCGCGGGCGGTTGTATCCATTCGAGTCCGTGCTCATGGAGCGGGAAGGAAGCGAACACGGGCGATCCGGCTGCCATGGGGTGGACGGCCGAACAAAGATCATGCACGAAGCCCGGCAGCGTCAGCTCCATCGAGCGCGCGCCTCCGCCGATTGACGGCTGCGCCTCGAGCACCGTCACCTCGAGCCCCGCGCGCGCAAGTACAATCGCGGCGGTAAGGCCGTTGGGCCCGGATCCGATCACGTACGCTCGCCGCCGCATCGCTTCGAGCATAGCGCTGACGGGGCTCGGAGGAGGTCGGGGAATGCGACGCGCCAACCGGCTTGCGCTGCCGGCGGCGCGCGGGAAGGCGGCGGAGGCGAGACCCCGTCTTCCTGGCGCGGCCCCGAGCGCCGGCGCGGGCAGGCTGAAGGCTAATTCGGGCGCCGGCCGGCCTTCGCCAGGGCCAGGCATTTGGGGCACACGAGGGAGGCCTCCAGACCGCCGAGAAGATTCTCAGAAATGATGTTGCGCGACTGCGTGTCGCCGCACAGAGCGGAAAGGCCGCCGGAGTCAGCAGCGATATGCAGAGACAACGGGGCGTTTCCTTCCGAGGTCCCTATCAGGTCCACTGCGATCGCGCGACGCCGGCAGTCCTCGCAGGCGAGCAGGTGATCTTCGAAGGCGGCGAGTTCGACGTCATCCGTGATTTCGCCGAGAGCATAGCGCGCAAGCAGCCGCGTATCGGGATGGTCCATTGGCCGAGAGTACCAAATTACGCGCCGTTGGCGCGCAGGATCGCGTGCGCTACGGTCAACGGACCGGGCGACGGAGCGCCAGACAAGGCCCTGTATTGCGCCTGCAATGCGTTCCATTCCGCATGGATGGCGGTCTGGACAGGAATCAATTGCGGATCGCGAATCTCTTCGCCAGCCTTGAAATTCAGCTCACAGGCGAAGATGCGATCTGGTTTTTCCGGGTTGTAGAGCGGCATGCCGAACTTGTGGCACATCAACGGACGATGCTCATAGATGGAGCAGACGTCCTGCTCGAGCGCCGGACACGGCAGGCGGTCGCCGCGGATGAGAGCGCGAATGATGTACTCGCGCGCACGCGCCTCGACAGCGGCTCGCAATTCAAGCGGGAGGCGCGCAAGGCCCTTTGCAATCTGCGCGGCCTCGATTTCGGTGATGCTGAAGACGTGGTGACAGCACTCGGTGCAGCCCGGCCGGCAATGAATTTTGGCGCCGTGCAGTTCGCGATTGCGGGCGAACTCAGCGTCCACTGCCGTTACAATTTGCTGGTACCGCGTCTCAATCACCTGACCTATTCTACGCTCGAATACAATTGAGGGTTTTAGGAGTCAACGTGTCTCGTGCTTCCCAACGGGCCGGACGGCCAGGATTTTTACTGTTGACGGCAGCCCTCCTGGCGTTTGGCCAGCAAGGCGGCCAGATTACAGGGGTCATCACTGACCCCGCCGGCGCGGCCATCCCGAACGCGCAGGTTGAAGCGACGAACGTAAACACTGGCGCGGTGCGCGTCGTGGAAACGAACGCCTCCGGAACATACGTGCTGTCGCCGCTGCCTGTTGGCGAATATACGCTTCGCATCGAGAAATCGGGTTTTAAGACGCTTACGAAGCCAGGCATTATCATCAACATTAATTCGGCGCTCACGCTAAATCTCTCGATGGAGCTGGGCAGCGCGCAACAGCAGGTGACGGTCAGCGGCGCCGCGCCGATCATCGATACCGAAACCCAGGAACTGGGGAACTACCGTTTCGAACAGCAGATCCAAAACCTGCCGATCATCGTCCGCGAGGTTCAGACTCTCGTGGGTCAGACGGCGGGCGTTCCCTACGGCAGCACTGACACGGTGGGCGGCACGTTTCAGAACGGCAGCCGGAGCGCCATGCAGGTTGTCGCCGATGGCGGCCAGTTGAATCCGTTTCAGACGACCGGTTATCCGGCGATTGACGGCATCGGCCGACGCGCGGATCTCACCATGCCGAACATAGATACAATCGGCGAATTCAAGCTAGTGACCAACGGCGGCGACGCCCAGTACGCCGCCCCGACTGCAATCATCGTGGCCACCAAGTCGGGTACGAATGAACTGCACGGGAGCTTGTATGAGTTCTACCAATCCGGTGGACTGTCCACTCGACGGTGGGAGCTGCCGCAGCCGCCGTCGTTCGTCCGCCACCAGTTTGGCGGAAGCGCGGGCGGACCGATCACAAAAGACAGGATGTTTTTCTTCATTGCCGCCGAAGCGTTCAGCCACGTGCTGATGGATGTGCAGTTTGCTCGGTATCCGACCGCCGCGGAACGCAGCGGCGATTTGAGCGATCTGCTGCAACGCACGGCCGCGAACGGAACACCTGCGCCCGTTACTCTGTACGACCCATTGAGCGGGCAGCCGTTCCCCGGCAATGTAATTCCAGCAAATCGCATCGACCCGGTCTCGACCGAGCTGCTCAAAATGATCCCACCGGCGCCTCTGCCCGCAGGAAATCTGGCAAATTTTAACAGTATTTTCCGAAAACCGCTCAGCGATAAATCGCAGAAATACGACGCGCGCTGGGATTACAACAGGAACGAGAGGAACCAGCTGTTTGTGCGCTCCACGATTGGCCATATTGACCAGGCGTCGCGATATAGCGGCAGCGTTCCGGGCCCATACGGGTTTACGACGAAGAACTACTATACGCAATCAATCACTGGCAACTGGACCCGCCTGCTCGGGCCTACAGCGCTGTTCAAAATCCAGGTTTCCTATCGAAACGAGCCGTTCAAGAATATTCCGTCCGGCGGAAGCCAGGTATTTTCGATTTCGATTCAGGGAATCACGGCCGAACCGCCATTCGCCGGCCCGCCCGCCATCGCTAACGGACCCGGCGGGTTGGGGATTAGCAATCTTTTCGACCGCCTGCTGTTCAACTTCAGCGAGGATCACGATTACCAAATCAATCCTACATTCGCCAAGACGCTCGGAAATCATAATCTGCACGCCGGCTTCGCGTTCCTGCACGGCATCAAGACGCAGGAGCTGGCGTCGCCGCCCTACGGCCGCTACACCACCGCTTCGGATTTCAATAATTCAAAATCCACGGTTTCGGCGACCGGCGACGCGTTTGCAGATTTTCTGCTGGGATACCCTTCAAGCACGGACGTGACAACTGGGCCGCACGGCGGGTTTTTGCAGAAAACGAACTGGTCTCTTTTTGTCCAGGACGACTGGAAAATCACTTCGCGGTTCACTCTGAATCTCGGGCTGCGGTATGACAACTTCGGGCTGTTCGAATCGACGGATAGGCGCATTGCCAACGGAGTGTTCGCGCTTGGCAAGGTGGTTATTCCGGATGGGAGCCAGTCGCTGATCCAGCCGGCATTCCAGCAATTCTCGAGTCTGTTTGTTCAGGCAAGCGCAGCCGGACTGACGAACGCCCTCGCGGTTCCGAACAACCGCGATTTCTCGCCGCGCGTCGGATTTGCCTATCAGTTTGGACCGCAACTTGTGATCCGTGGCGGCGCTGGCATCTACAACAACGACATCACGTTCAACGCCTTCAGCAATGAACTGAATTCACCGCCGTTTACGTATCGTGCGCAGTTGTCGAGGTCGCTGTTGATCTCCAATGGCGTCGACGTAAACCGCTTCTACACGTTCGAGAATCCCACGGCAAACGGAAGCACGGCCGCCGCTGCGAACGCGTTAAGCGCTATCGGAGGATTCACGCCCAACTATCCCACACAGAAAGCGTACGAATGGAATTTGACTGTCGAGCGCCAAATCGGCGGCTCAATGGCAATCCGCGCCAGCTATCTCGGCAATCTCGGGCGCAACCTGGCGCGTCTGGTTGCCTCTAACGCCTGCGTCCCAGGTCCGGTCTCCTGCGATTCCCGCAAGGCCGGCGATCCGACTGCGCGACAATGGCCGCAATTTAGCTCGACGTTCGGCCAAAACACGGAAGGCGGCAACTCCAATTTCAATTCTGGCGAAATCGAGTTCAGCCGCAGGTTCAGCCAGGGGCTCCTGTTTGATGTGAACTACTCGTATTCGCGTCTGTTTGGATATCAGTACCAAGCCACGAACCCCGTGATCAGCGCGCTCTGGCGCTACGACTACGGTCCGATCTCCGCCCAGCCCTACAGCGTGTTCCACTGGAATTACGTCTATGAACTTCCATTTGGGCGGGGACGCCGGTTTGGCAACCACATATCGAAGTGGGTGGATGCGGTTGCAGGGGGATGGGCTCTGTCGGGTCTGGGAACGTGGCAGTCCGGCTCGCCTCTTACCGTTATGGCCGGAGTCGGCCAGAGTCCGACCGGGGCGGCGGCTAACCGCGCCGACCGCATTGGCAACGGAGCCATCGATCATGGCGGATCGCGCGGGCAGAACGCGCGTCAATGGTTCGATATTGCCGCGTACCGGCTCCCGCCTTATATTGACGCGAGCGCAGCGAACCCAACGCGGCAGTTCGGCTCGGCAGGCATCGGAACGGTAATCGGGCCGCGCTTCATGAACTACGACGCGAGTCTGCAAAAGCGCTTCCAGATCCGCGAGCGTGCGCGCATCGAACTGCGCATCGACGCTTTCGATCCATTCAACGTCCCGATGCTGGACGCGCCGGACCTAAATGTGAGCAGCTCGACCTTTGGACAGATCCGAACTTCGAACCCGAACTATATTCCCCGGACGTTCCAATTCGGGGCGAGACTGGATTTCTGATGCATTCGACTAAACCTGCTCTTGCTATCGCCGCAGCAATCGCGCTGTCACAGCCCGGCCTGCGCGCTGGCGTACTGTTCCAAGACGATTTTTCGCGCTATCCGGCCGGCTGGCTGACCCATCCGGTCGGCACGTTGAACGAGGCGGTCCAGGAGTATCACTGGCTGTCGAGCCGCGGAGCGCCGCTCGGCCCGTGGGCTAATGCGATCACGCACCTCGATGCCTGGGTATCGGGCGACGAGGACGGCAAGACGTATATCGAGCAGCAGCTCACTCCGGCAGCGCGCCAGTTCACGACGCCCATCTTCATCGCCGGCGATCCGGAGTGGAGCGACTACACCGTGGAAGTGAAGGTCAAGCCGCTGTCGCTCGCCGATATGGCCGGCGTTGTCTTCCGCTATCACACCAACCGCCACTATTATCTGTTTGCGCTCACCGAGGGGAACAAGGTCGCTCTCCGGCTCCGTCTTCCGCTCGACAAAGCGTTGAGAACGCCGGACTGGCGGGAGCTGGCCAGCGCGCCTTTCACGTATGACACGAAACGGTATTACGTGCTGAAGATCGAAAACAGCGGCGCGCGCATACGGGCCTTCATTGACGGGAAGCAGATCCTCGAGGCCAGCGATTCGGAAATTCTGAAAGGCAAAACCGGGCTGGCCGCAAACATCCCCGCGCGATACCAGGATTTCCGCGTGACAGCTCCCGATGCGACTCTTCAGGCTATCCGGTCGCGCATTCAAGCGCGCGAGGCTGAGCTCGCCCGGCTTCGCGCCGGGAATCCCCAGCCGAAGCTGTGGAAGAAATTCGACACACCGAATTTCGGGGCTGGCCGCAACGTCCGTTTCGGAGATCTCGACGGCGATGGACAAATCGATATGCTCATTGCGCAAAACATTCCGCGCGTGCGAGGGGACGCGTTCGATGCGATCAGCTGTCTGACGGCGGTCAACCTCGATGGCAAGATCTTGTGGCAGATCGGACGGCCGAATCCAGCAAACGGGCTGCTCACAAATGACACGCCCTTCCAGATTCACGACATCGACGGAGACGGAAAGAATGAAGTCGTACTGATAAAAGATTTCAAACTCCAGATCCTCGAAGGCGCAACCGGCAGACTGAAGCGTTCAGTCTGGATGCCGAAAGCCCCGGCCGCCGCCGAGCGCCCCTATGAGCTGGTGAGCGGCGATTCCATCGCCTTTCTGAATCTGCTCGGCAATAAGGACCGTCACGAAATTCTGGTCAAGGATCGCTACTGGAATTTCTGGGTGTTCAACAACAGCCTGGAGCTGCTGTTTCACGGCGCAGGGCAGACAGGTCATTATCCGTATCCATGGGACATTGACGGCGACGGCCGGGACGAGTTCGCCATCGGCTATTCCCTGTGGAGCCACGGTGGAAAACCATTGTGGAGTCGCGACCAGGATTTGAAGGACCACGCCGACGGCGTCGCGATCGCGAACCTGAGCGCGGACCCGAATGCCGCGCCCCGCGTTTATGCCAGCGGCAGCGACGAAGGCTTCCTTGTGTTTGATCTCCAGGGCAATATTCTTAAGCATGTCCGGGTGGGGCACAACCAGAGTCCGAGCATCGGGAAGTACCGTATGGACCTGCCCGGGTTGCAATATATCAGCGTCAATTTCTGGAAAAATCCGGGCATTGTGACGCTGTTTGACAGGGATGGGAACATTGTGGAACAGCAGGAGCCGATTCATAGCGGCAGTCCGATGCTGCCGGTAAACTGGCGCGGCGACGGCCAGGAGTTCGTATTCCTTTCGGCCGATCCCAAGGAGGGCGGTCTGTTTGACGGGCATCTCCGCCCTGTAGTTCTGTTTCCCGACGACGGGCATCCGACGCTGGCCGCGAATGCGCTGAACGTTGCTGGCGATCCTCGCGACGAGATCGTCGTCTGGGACCAGCAGCGCGTCTGGATCTACACACAGGACCGGCCGTTCACCGGAACGCGCATCTATGATCCGATCCGCAATCCGAATTACAACGAATCAAACTACCGGACGAACGTCTCGCTGCCGCGGTGGCGCGAATACCGGCCGGCCGTCGCCACAGAGCGCAGATAACCTCCGGCCCAGGCGCCAGAGAGGAGATGCTGCGTCCCTGAAGCGAGGTTAGGCGCGAACCGCCTCCCGGTGATAGAGTAACTACACGAAAGGAGCGCGCGTGAGCCCAAACCGACTGCGGCTTGCCCTCGCTGGCATGGGATTGATCCTGCTCACTTCCGCCTATTATCGAATCCACTCGGCGGCGATCATTACCGACACGGCGAAGCAGTTTCTGGCCTCGCTGACCCCGGAGCAGCGCGCCAAAGCCACATTCCGCTTCGAAGACGCGGAGCGGATGAACTGGCACTTTATCCCGCGCGAACGGAAGGGGCTGCCTTTCCGCGAAATGACCCCGGAGCAGAAACACCTTGCGCACGCGCTGCTCAGCGCGGGCCTCAGTCAGCGCGGCTACATCAAGGCCACTACCATCATGAGCCTAGAGACCGTGCTGCGGGAGCTGGAACACGCCAGCGAAGAGTATCGCAACCCTGAGAAGTATTACTTCAGCATTTTCGGCGAGCCGGCGGAAAAGGGCGTATGGGGATACCGGGTGGAAGGCCACCACATCAGCCTCAACTACACGCTGGTAAACGGCGCGGTGGCGTCGACGCCGAGCTTTTTCGGCGCGAATCCCGCCGAAGTGCGTCAGGGGCCCCGGTCCGGTTTGCGGGTGCTGGCCGGCGAAGAGGACCGCGGGCGGGAGCTGCTGGCGTCGCTCACGCCGGATCAGAAAAAGATCGCAATTGTCGACAAAGAAGCGTACAAGGACATTCTGACGGCGGCGTCGCGCAAGGCCGCGCTGCGAGGCCAGCCGAGCGGACTGGCGGCGGGCAAAATGAACGTCCGGCAGCGCGAGATGCTGACTGCGCTGGTGGAGGAGTATGCGCGTTCGTTCCCGGACGCCATTGCGGAGGCTCGCCTCGAGCAGTTGAAAAAGGCGGGCGCCGATCTGTACTTTGCCTGGGCGGGCGCCGAACAACGCGGCGGCCCCCATTATTACCGCATACAGGCGCCAACCTTTTTGATCGAGTACGACAACACGCAGAACAACGCGAACCATATTCATTCGGTGTGGCGCGATTACAACGGCGACTTCGGGGAGGATCTGTTAAAGGAGCATTACCAGACAAGCCATGCGGATGCGCGGTAGCCGCGCCGCCGTAAGCGCAGACGCGGACTTAGCCCCACCAGCCCGCGTCCGCTGGATTGAGCGTCGCAGACGAGGCGACGCGGAACGCAGTTGAGTTGGCGCCGCACGCCAGCCGCAGCGAGCTCCTAACGCGCCGCTACGGCAGGGACGTTTGGCCGAGTTCAGAATGAGACTTTCAGCGCGAAACGAAACACGCGCTCGCCGGAGGCGCCGGTGATCTCGGTGTAGCCGTTCAAAGCGCGGATCGAGCCGTTGGCATTGAACGTGGCTGAAGATACGGTCGCGCCCGGGTTGCTGAATTGCGGCGTGTTCGTTGCGCCGAAACATTCAGCGCGGAACTGGAGATTGAAGCGTTCCGTCATCCGGAAGTTCCGAAACACGCTAGCGTCCAGGTTAAAGACGCCGGGACCTCGGAGAATATTGCGTCCGGAATTGCCGAAGCGCACTGCGGTGACGGGAGCGAAGGCGAGCGGATCAAAATAGGGCTGGCCGACGCCGTGTCCGCCCAGGATCTGAACGCTGGTCAGAACCTGGTCGGCGGTTTGGGTATTTCCCGGAGCGTTGACTGAAGTTCCCGCCGTGGTGACGGTAAACGGCGTCCCGCTCATGCGGCTCAGAATCCAATTTACCTGCCAACCGCCTGCGAGCACGTTCGCCATGCCGCTCTGCGCCCACTTCTTGCCGCGACCGAACGGCAGTTCGTAGTCGCCATAGATTTGCAGATTGTGCGTGCGGTCAAAGCCGGCCACAGCTTTGTTCCGGCGGAGCATGGGGACCCAGTTCCAGGTGAGGCCGGAGTCTTGATCGTCGGCGTAATCGAGAGCGCGCGAGAGCGTATAGGAGACGCCCAGCATTGAGCCTTTGATGCGCCGAATGGCCTGTACTTGCAGGCCGTTGTAGGCGGCCGTATTGAACGGGGTGAAGTAGGAAATATTCGAAATGCGCTGGAAGGCCGGATACAGGGCGCGCCCGCTATTTCCGCCTCCCGGCCCGGCGGCGTTGATATTCTGAATGACCGTCTGGCGGATCGCGCGGCTTCCGACGTAGGCCGCCTGAATGTTGAAGCCGGCGCCGGCATCGCGCTGGATGGTGAAGTTGTACGACTCGATGTAGCCGCGATGAAACACTTGCGGGAAGGTTGTGGTGTTCACGGCTGGCGGCAGCGCGAACACGCTCTGGCTCAGGTCCGGGCCGATGATGTCCGGCAGGCCGGTGCGCAGGCTGCCGGCCGGCTGGTAGCTGTTGGCGCCCGAGTATTGGGTTGAAATGGTGGCGGGATAGGCGTCGCGCAGATAGCGAAACGAATTGGGGTCGATACTGATGCCCGCGCCTGTTCTGATGACAGTCTTTTCATTCAGCCGGTAGGCGATGCCCAGCCTGGGAGCGATCTGGCCCGCGCCCACATCGTAGCCGCCGCGGTACACCTTGTCCGTGTTCGGATCGTAGCGCTCGCCGGCCCAATGATCACGCCGGGGCGCGGGATAAAACTCGTATCGCAGACCGTAATCAATGGTCAACTTGCGGGTGACCTGCCACATATCGCGCGCGTACAAGCCGTAGGACGGCATGCGGACCGTGGCGGGATTCAGATACTGGAGATCCTTGCCCATGGACTGGGGCAAGCCGAGCAGGAAATCCGCCCAGGCGTTATAGATGCTGGTCGCCGGACCGCCGTTGAGCGAGGTCACGCCGCCGGTAAAATTGAAGCCGCCGCGGGGTCCGAAGGAAGCCTGGGGTTGAAAATGATTGATGTCGTACTTGGCGTACTCAAAGCCGAAGCGCAGCGAATGCGCCCCTTTCATCCAGCTCACGTTATCGCTGGTAACGTACTGATTGTCGCGGAACAGGAACGGATTGGAGACGTTGGGATTTCCGAGACTGGAAAAGCCGGTGATCGCGAATCTCGGGTAGCCGCCCTGCAAGGGGTCGGACCCGTTCGTGCCGGGGATATGCAGCACGTCCAGCCCGTAATTTTTGTTGATGTCCACGTTCTGCGCGCCCAGACGAAGCCGGGTATAGCCGACCACTCCATCGAACAGCACGTGAGGAGTGAAGGTGTACGTTCCGCCGATGCCGGCGCTCTGAACGCGGCCGGGGGCGCGTCCCGGCTGGCCGCCATTGGTGGCGTCGCCGCCCGCCGGGCCGAGTGAAGGCGGGTCAAAAATATCCGTGGGCGAGATGCTGTAGCGGCCGAACATCTGCATATTGCTGGTCGGCGTGTAGTTGATTTTGACGTCGATGTTGTCGCGCGTAAGCTGATAGGTTCCGACCGCCAGATAATTATTCGGGAAAACGCTCTGATTGGGCTGGGGAATCAGGCCAGCCATATAGGCGGCTGCGCTGGAGATGCGGTCGAGCGGGATCTGATTGTTCGGAAACGGAGTGCGCCCCGTGCCGTCCGCGTTTCCGGTGGCAGGGTCATAGATGGTTGCGCCGGTACCGGTGAAATCGCCAGCGCGCAGGGCCGCGTTCGGAATAGTGCGCAGGGCTGAGGCGGACTGGCGGCGGGTGGTGCGCTCCCAATCGGCGAAGAAGAACAGCTTATTTCTCTTGATCGGGCCGCCGATCATACCGCCGAACTGGTTCAGTATGTTTTTGGGGGCGTGGTTCGGATCGCCGGTGCAGGAATACAGGCAATAAAAATAGTTGCGGGCCTTGAGCGCGCTGTTGGTGTTATATTCCCAGGCGCCGCCGTGGAATTCGTTGGTGCCGGACTTGATGGATACGTTCATGGCGGCGCCGCCGGCCATGCCCTGCTCAGCGTCGAAGCTGTTGCTGACGATGTTCACCGTCTCCACAGCCTCCACCGGCGGCAGATAGGCCACAAGACGCGGCAGCCACGGATAGCTGATCGTGGCGCCGTCCAATTTCGTGGCATTGCTCGACTGGGGCATGCCATTGACCTGCGTCACCATGGAGCGTTGCGGATTCCCGGCGTCGGAATGGGCGTCGGCCGGCGGCGTGAAGCCCGGCAATATTTTGTACAGCATCTGGAAGTTCCGCCCCTGCGAGTTGGCCGTGGGCAGATCTGCGATTTCGGCCGACCGGAGCTGGTGATTGATGTCGGCGCGGTCAGTCTGGAGCGTGACGATATCGGCCGAAACGACCACGCTCTCATTAACTTGCGACAAAGTCAGGGCGACATCCAGGCGGCGCACGGTGTTGGCGTCAATGGCGACGCCCTGTTCCACGCGCGTCGCAAAGGAAGGCGCCGAGATGGTGACTTTATACGAGCCCGGCTGAAGGTCGCTGAAGAGAAACGCGCCGCGATCATCCGTATGCGCCTCCTTGGCGACCCCGGTGCCAGTGTTTAACGCCTGGATGGTCGCGTTGGGGATCGAGGCCCCGCTCGAGTCGGTAACATTGCCGGTCAGCGATCCGTACAGAGTCTGCGCGCTCAGATGAGAACAGATCACGCCCAGCGCGGCGAAAGCAATCAGGACTGACCGGAATTGCAGATTCCGGCAGAGAAACGGTTGCATGATTTGTGGACCCCTCCTTAGCGAAGACCGGGAAGCAGCTGGACCGGTCTTTGCGACTTGGCTGGTTGCGCCGGAAATAATTTTAGTCGTTTTGCGAGGCCGGCGGCCGGGCGTGCCGGCCTGGCTGTCCACGGGCGGAGGCGCGGCTGCGCCCCTCCTGGCCGCCATAGCGGCTTTGGGCTGCTCTACGGCCGAAATGCGCCCGCGTGATACGATCAAAAAATGAGCGGCTGTTCGCGCCGCGCTTTTCTGGCAGCAGCGGCAGGCGCTTGCTTGGGGGCTGAGAGTTGTTCGGCCAAGGGCGAGTCATTCCCCTCCAACGCGCGGCGCTATTTTGATCCCGCGACGGAATTCCCCGTTGTTCGCGTCACCAGCCCGGAGTACGGCAGCGCATTTATTGCGAACCACAACCGGGATTTCCTGGGCCGGGCCTCGTTGATCGTCTCTTCGGACCGGAGCGGCGGTGAACAGGTTTTCCGTCTGGACCTCAAGAGCGGCGAAATGCGCCAGCTTACGAGCGCGCAATCGCTGGACCCAGCCTCGATTGCGATACTCGCCGGGGGACGTACATTTTGCTTCTTTGACGGCGGCTCGCTGCGGGAGGCGAATGCTGTGACGCTGCGGGAACGCGAACTCTATCGCGCGCCGGAGGGAGTGGAGCGGTCCGGGGCGTTGATTGCGTCTCCTGACCGGACCCGCGCGTACTTCGTGGAACGCGCAGCAGGACGGTACCGGCTGCGTTCAACGGTCTTCGGGCGGACGCCACATGTGAGGACGGCGCTGGAGAGCGAGGAGGAGATCACCGACATCGCGCCGAGGCCGGAGCGGGCCGAGATTCTCTACCGCGCTGGCGGCGCTGTGTTCCTTGCCAGCCTCGATGGCGCTCGCAAGACCAGACTCGCGCTGCCGTCCGGCTGGATCGGACCGCTGCACTGGTCGCCGCAAGGGAATTCGATTCTGTACCTGCACGCACCGGCCGGGCGCGAGGGGCCGCATGTCATCCGTGAGTTCGCGCCGGAATCGGGCGAAGATAAGCTGATAGCCAGAACGACGCAATTCATAGACTTCGCGCCGAATGCGGACGCCAGCGTTTTTGTGGGCGCAAGCGGAAGCAAGGCCGCTCCGCACGTCCTCATTCTGGTTCGGTCGGTGCGCCGCGAACTGACTGTTTGTGAACACCGGGCCAGCAACCCGGCGCTGGTGCGCCCCCACTTCTCGCCGGACAGCCAGCGGATCGTGTTCGCCAGCGACCAGCACGGAAAGCCGGCGATCTACGAGCTCGTCGTCGAGCGGCTGGTGGCGGAAACGGAAAGCGAATAGCGGTCGGAGGCGCAGGAACGGGAAACATTCCGACTAATCGCGCGGCACCAGACGGATCATGCTCAGGTTCACGCTGAGCAGGCGCTCGTCGCCGGGCGCGGTCCAGGTTGGCGCGGCCTCGAAGGTCACGCGGTACTCCTCCTGGTCAGGCACGTCGGCTTCGACCACAAACAGCCCAGGCCGGTCGTGCGTCCAGCGACCCACTTCCACTCCGTTGACCAGCGCGCGCAGTTTTACGGGCACATGCCCTTCGATCGCGGAGCCGCGGATGCGGAGGCGCTGCGGTCCGGATTTGACCCGGCGGAGGCGCGCTTCGGCTCGGGGGCCAATCCAGCGCCATTTGTTGCCGAACTCGCCTTCGAGTTCGTACCACTGGCCGAGCAGGCGGCGTTCATGCCCGGGC
>Ga0209581_1001568_pt1 | contig 25823 bp, 24 predicted proteins | sample Coa_R2_FD_187160 | JGI IMG/M metagenome (GOLD analysis project Ga0209581, IMG submission 187160) | Surface soil microbial communities from Centralia Pennsylvania, which are recovering from an underground coalmine fire - Coalmine... | ecosystem: Environmental > Terrestrial > Soil > Unclassified ...
CACAGCTCCCCCTTCACCGCAGGTACCGGGGGCGGCTCTCTCAAAGTGCTCCCATTCGTCGCAGTCAAACAGCTTGTCAGCCAGGTAATTCAGTCGTCGCTCTGCCCACAGATTCTGCTATAGAGCCAAATTTTCTCAGACCTATCGTCTCGTCGCTTCGCCTCGCCATTCAACGGCCAATGTCCGTACGACTTCTCCGGCAGAGTGTGGTCAACTGTCAGGGGCGCGCAGAGACGGAGCCATTTTCGACGCGTGGCGAACCGCGAACCATTCTGCAAACTCCGACAAATTCCTCGGCCCTGAACCCACCCGACGCTATACTTTGTGAATAACCACATGAGTCGTGACCGATCCGACGCGTCGCGCCAACACCGAGCACTTATCGAATCGAAATTGACGGACACCCACCATCAAGCCCACGGCGCCGAGTCGGGTGAGGACCTCCGCAAGGCCAACGAACTGCTCCGGGACATCCTCGAATTGCTGAAGGACAAGACACAGCGCATGCTGCGCGACGATCACGACGCATGTTGGAACCGCTGGCTTGAAGTCAAGGAGATCATCAAGTACAAACGAGAAGAAATTGCCAGCTTCAACTACGGCGCGTTCCGGGACGACGCCTACGAAGCCAAAGGCATCGCAGCGCAATCCCCCAAAGACGCGAAACAAAAAGTCCGCAGAATCCAGCGCGCGATGAAAGGGCGCACCATGGAACGCTGGCAATTCGACGAGATAAACGGCGTACTCCAAGACACCTGGAACATCGCGATGGCAGCATACCAACGCCGACGCGAAGAGCGCGAACAAGAGCAGCAGCAATGGCGAGAACGCATGAGCGCCGCCAAATCACGAAAGCTTGAACTCATCAACCGAAATCGCACCATGATCGAGAACCTGGAATCGCAGATCGACCGGTGCAAGGACATGCTCCACAACACCAAGTCCCCGGAATTTGAGCAACGAATCCAGGAATGGATCGATGAGAAGCACGGGAAAATCCGAGACATCGAACGATTCACTGCCGACCTCGAAGCCCAGATCCGCAGCATCGACGTCAAAGTCCAATGACAAGGCGCCCGCGGCAGCCAAGAACGCGTATCAACCCTGCCACTGAGGCAGCGGTGCTGCTCAAAAGCGCTCGTCGGTGCTGCTTGTGCTGTTATCTCCGGCAGGACTTCGCCGAAAAGCATGGACAAATCGCGCACCTCGACAAGAACCCAGCAAACGGGGCCGAAGAGAACCTCGCGTACCTTTGCTTGGAACATCACAGCCTGTATGACTCCAAGACGAGCCAGCATAAGAACTACACGTTTGAGGAAGTGACGGCGGCTCGCGCGCGACTCTATCACAGGGTGAACGTGCTCGGATTTACTGATGCTCTCCCGCCAACATCGCCACAAAACGCCGCGCCCCGAGCCATGTTCTTGACTGCGACGGCGGGCCGCGCGGAACACGAACGCTTCAATGCAGAATGGAAACAGATCGTTCGCGAGAAGAAGAGAATTGATCGCGACTTGCGCCGTCATCTAGAAGCGCAAGACATGGAGCAAGCAGAATACTGCCAACAGAAGATGGAACTCCTCTTCACCAGAATCACGGAAATCGTCGAGCGACAATTCGCCGTCGAACAAGAGCTCTTCCGACTGTAAAGAAGCGGCTCAGAACGCCAGCGCGGAAAGTCACGCGTTCAATGCCAGTTGCGCCTAACCGATGAGCACTTTCATCATTACGCTGCTCCTCTCTTATCCGCTGTTTTCAGCACAGCGTCCAAGCGCTCTTTGAAAGGAAAGTGATGCCCGGGAAACCGTCGTCAGAACTTTCTACACCTTCGGCCTGATGAGATCGAGCGAGATGAGATCGCAGCGCTCACTTCAGCAAAACGCTGGCTCGCCGATCGTAGATGTCGGGCGTGAGTACGCATTCGCGCAGATTGTCGAGCACGATCGTGCGCGTGACGCCTCCCAATCGCCGGAACGCTTTTTCGTGCAGCTCGGCCCACACGCGCGCACTGGATCGGAACACCAGCAGGCGGACGCATTTCCGGCTGTAGCCCAGCGTCAGAACGAACAGGCGCGTGCGCCGATAGCGTCCGCTGTGCGGATCGCGCACCATGGGACCGGAGCCGTAATCGACTTGGGTCACCGAGCATGATCTGCGGCACATCGCCAAAGAAGTGAACTGGGATGTTCAGAGGAGGCGCTTTAATGCGCCGCGCAACGAAATCACTGTGTAGCCCGCTCAGTCGAACATTAGGATCTGAAAGGGCTCATCCGGACCTGAGTCGCTGGGCTGGTCGGACGGCGGAAAGAGAAACTCGCTGGTCGGGTCGTGCTGACTGTATCTCTTCTGCGCGAGGGTTCGATTCTGGACCGCATAGCAATACACGCACCCGTGCGGACACGTATCGTACTCGCCAATGTCTCGGGCCTCGCCGATGTGGCCATCAAGAACGCTCCGGGAGTGTTAGCCAACATCATCGGGGGCCAGGCGGGCATCGACGATATCGTCAAACTCGTCCAGGGCAAGTCGGGATACGGTGGCCTCATCGGCGACCTCTATAAAGCCACTTCCAGCGGCGGAGATCCCACCAAGGTGCTCGGGCAGTATCGCGCGGCGGTGGGAACGATGATCCGGCAATCCGAGATGGCCGAGGCGTACCAACAGGGCAAGGGATTCGAGGGTATCAGCTACGAAGAACTTCGAGGCGCGATGACGGGTCGCGGGAAGCTGCCGCCCGGACTCCGCTTCGAGAACATGCTGGCGGATCAGGCGCCGAGGCTCGAAACTCTGCGCGCGCTCGATCGGGAAATTGATCTGCTGGGCCAGAGCTACGGCCTCGAAAAGAAGAACACGTCCCTGACCGGTCAGGAAGATCGTCTCAAAGAGGTTGCGAAATCGACCGGCGTCACGGAGGAACTGCGCCAGCAGGTGGCCAGAGCCCAGGAAGGCGAGTTGAACGGCCTGGCCCGCATCAATGCCGCCCACCAGGAGCGCCTGCGGCATCTGAAAGAGGAAGGCCAACTCAACACCGCGAACGCGAAGCTCGCCGGCCAGATCCGGGACGCGGAGATCGCCCGCTTCGAAAAGGAAGAGCAACGGAAGACCGCCGCTGCCGTGTTCGGCGCGAACACCTCTCTGGGCGAAGCAGGCATTCGATCGAACTACGCGATCTTCCAGGCCAATCGCAAGGCCAGTGGCGCGGCGTTCGGCGAGGCAGACATCAATGCCGAGTACGACACCGCCATGGCGCTCGCGCAGAAGCAGTTCGACCTTGCCGCTCAGCACGTCCGCGAATTACGGGACATGAACGCCACGGACGGAGAGATCCAGCGCGCCCAAATCGAGGCGACGAAGGCCTTCGCGTTGGCGGCTCTTGATGCTGAAACGAAGAAGCGGGTTGAGTTGATCGACCTGGCGCGGCAGCAACGGGACGAAGAGTCCAAGACCGCCCGTGCCAACTACGACAACGCCCGCAGGCTCGGCGACGCCACGGCCAGCGAGCAGGAGCGCAGCGAGAGGGACGTGGTGCAGCGGCGGATCAAGATGGCCGAGGCGCTTGGCATGAAAACCGCTAGTGGCCAGGTCGCCACGGCGCTTACCGTGGAGCAGTTGCGCATCGCGGCGGCGCAGATGCAGCACGACCAAGCCATTGCTCGAATCGGCCAGGAGACGATCGAGGCGCGAAAGCTGCCCGGCGGCACCCCCGAGGAGCAACGCCAGCGAGAATCGGAACTCAACCGGCTCAAAATCGAGGGGCTGAAGGCCGAGGGCGAGTTTCAGCGGCAGATCGACGATGCCCACCAGGACCGCGTCGTGAAGCTTCTGGAGATCCAGAAACGCGAGATGGAAGAAATCCAGAACAAGGCCTCGGGCCTCTTCCACACGCTGTTCACGAAGCCGCAGGACTTCGGCAAGCAACTCGGCAGCACGCTGAAAGAGGCGATGCTGAAGCCGATTACGGAAGGGCTCGGCGGCTTGGTCGCGAAGGCAGTCCAGCCGATCGTCTCTGGCATCGGCGGGATCTTCAACGGAATCTTCGGCAGCAAACATGACCCGATGAAGACGGCAACGGATCTGAACACGGCCGTGACCGCGCAGAACTCTGTCGCGATCGCGTCCCTGACTGCGGTAATGGCGGCGGTCATGGGGATGGGTGCGCCTGCGATCGCCGCCCCGAGCGGCGTTCCCGGTGGGATCTCGCTTCCAGCCATTTCGGTCCCTGCGCCGACTGGCGGCGCGGCAGGCAGCGTTGGGGCCGGTGCGCCGATTTCCATTCCCGTGGCTTCAGGCGGAGCGGGTGCGGCAGCGGCCAGCGCCTCGCCGGCGGACATTCTCAATCTGCCGGTGATGCATGCCGGTGCATCCATGAACCCCCTGGGGATGATCCTCGGTGCCAACCGGCCTGGCGGCACGTCGGGCATTTACAGCCTGTTCACGAAGGCGGGTTTCTCAAAGACGCTGTCCAACCTGAAGGGAACCGTCTGGAACCAGCAGGCGTGGGACGCTTCGGGAGGCGGATTTGGCGGTGGCGTCCAAGCCATAGCGAAATCGCCCGCCGGTGCCGCCGGCATGATGCTGGCGATGAACGGCCTGTTCGGTTCCAGCCGCGGCACGTGGGGCGGCATCGCGCAGAGCACCGCCGGTGGCGCGCTTATCGGCGAGCAGATCGGTGGCCCGCTGGGTGCGGCGATCGGCGCCGGCGCGGGCTTCCTGGCCGGCTTGGGCGAGAAGCTGTTCGGCGTAGAGTCCCCGGAGAACGAGGCGAAGCGCCTCGTCAAGCAGCTCTACTCGATCAACATCGACAACTCGATGGCCAAGCAGATCGCCGGGATCGCGCAGCAGAAGTACGCAGGTCACGTGAGCATCGCGGTCCGCGACCCGGACGTCCGCAAGATGCTGATGCTGTATTCGGAGGCCACGGGCCAGAAGATGCCGCTGTCGGCCACGACGCCGCAGTCGGCCACGCTGTACACGCTCCGCCACACGTGCCTGACCCGTTGGGCCGCTCACATGGATCCCTACACTCGGGCGTACCTTGCCGGGCACAGCGATTTTTCCACTACAAAACGGTATGTCCACCCTCAGGCCGAGACGGTGCGCGCCGCAATGGAACGTGTACGAGGCGCAAAGGGTGGGCATAGTTTTGGGCATAGTGACGAAAAAGCGGCTGAGAGGTCGTCACCTCCAGCCGCCGTATCTACCAATGATTTCAGTGATTTAGTTGGTCGGGGCGAGTGGATTCGAACCACCGACCTCCTGGTCCCGAACCTTAAGAGAACGACTTTGCAGGGGCTTGCAGGCGCTTGCTGAGCGTCCATGGCCTGCAGCATTCCTCTTTTTTCTCAATCGGTTCCCGATGCTTCGCTATGCTTTCCGTTGTAGCGGCTTGCAGAGTGTCGGTGCACCAAACGGGCAAGAAAAGGGTAAGCCGGGGGTTGATCTCCGCACTCGGCGGTGCCGCCGTCCAGCGTCTGATTGCCGGGTCCACAAGTTTCAAATGCCGAGGTATGTTTCAGCAAAACGTGCGAGTGCGCGTACTCGAGTATCCCAAGGTGAAGCTTAAGGCGTTTCAGGGAAAAAGGGCCGGCGTTCCTCACGGAGAGGACGGCCGGCCCGATGTGAAAAGTGGAGGCTTCAGGGCTTGAGACTCGCGATCTCCGCTCAGCGCGCGAGATGATCGTCAGGACGAGGCCTTGCGGTTGCGGGCTTTCACGCTGCAATCGCGTCCGGCCGGGGATGTAGGCCGTGTCTGGACGGGACGGGCGTTTGAAGCGGGCCGCTCCGCCGTGACCTTGCGGCAGGCCTTTTGAGCCTTGGCTTCGGCTTGCGCGGCGACTCTGAGCGCCTCATACTGTCTGCGCTTCGCCGCTTTCGTGACGACCTCCGCGGTGAGAGCCTGGCGGAGGGCCTCCTCCTGCCGCCATATCGCTTGCTGTGCTGCTTGTTCGGCAGTTGCCGTCACCAGGAGTGCCTCGTCTCGGCGCTGCTTGGCTTTTTTGGCCGCTGCTCCGGCCAGCGCAGCCTGTCGCACTGCGTCGTCGCGTCGGCGTTTGGCTTCGCGAGCCACAGCCTCCGCATTCTCTGCTTGACGGAGCGCTTCGTCGTGCCGACGTTTGGAATCAAGCGCTGCGGCTTCCGCCCTTTTGGCTTCACGGAGGCGTTCTTCCTCGCGCTGTTTAGCCGCCGCTTGCGCCTGCTCAGTCGCCTGGCGCAGCGCCTGCTCCTTTCTGACGCGATCGATTTCCGCCAGAAACGAACGGACACGTTTTGCGCCGTTGACATAGTCCAAGCGCTTCCAGAGCGAAAACGCGAACTCCACGAGGCCTTGATCGTCGAGTGCAAAGCCGCGATGATGCATTTCGACTTGAACAACCGCTCGGTCGTGGTCGGTAAGGTGTTGAAGGTCCCCGAGGTCCACAGGGTAGCCCTCGACGGCCATCCAGACCTTCAGATTCTGTTCTAAATCTTGCTTCGTTAGGCGTTTGAGGCTGTCATGCACACGTTGATCGAGGTCCTCGTCCGGGCGGAAAGCCGAGCCACAAACGTAGTAGGGAACCAGGAGCGCATTCCCAAGCAGGTGAATAACACTGGCCGCGGTCGCATCATAGATGGCGTCGTCGAGATTCTGCGTGATTGTGACCGTGGAATCCAGAGACAACCCACTCCCGGCAACGTAGACCGAGAACGCGCGTTCACGCTGCATCTGTTCGACGTCTATGCGATACGTAGCGCTCGCACCCGGGATAGATACTTTGTCCGGACCTTCGAGAGTGAAGGTGACGGTCAGAGATTTTATGGTCCGTCTGCGATTCCGGCCGGCATGGATATCGAACTGGGTATGACCGCCGCCGCCGGCGCCGTCGGCGCCGCTTTTGCTCTCGTACTTGGTGATTTCCGACGCGCGTTCCAGGCTCCCGGCGATCCAGAAATCGACAGCCGGCATCTGGCCCGTACCCGGTTGGGTGGCCGCGGCTAAAAGCACCCCGGGAACGGCGACGGCGCCGGGATACATCCGGTAGGTGCCGAATTGCGACCCGATATGCGTAATAGCGTTGATCACGTAATCGCTCAGATCGCACGGCAGTTCTTCGCTAACGCCGGACAGGTTGCGAATGTAATCGACGCCGACCACAATGCGCTTGTCGCCCAGCATGAGGGTGTATGCGCGCGCTTGCAGCCCGAACTTCGCCAAGTCATCGAAGCTTCGCTCGCGAACGTAGACTACGGGCGCGGAGACTTGCGGTTTGATTTCTTTCGACCGGCCGCCCCAAGCGATCTGGGCAACGCTCGCAATCAGAAGCACCTGAAGAACTCGATTTAACATATTTACCTCCTATTTGGGAACGATATTCACACCGTTGATCGATATGGTTGACTTCACCGAGATGCTGCGAACGTCCGCGCCCTCGACATCGGCGGTCCCGAGCGATATGGGCTCGCCGGCTTTGGCAAACACGGTAAGCGGCTTTCTCAGAGCAACCACAATGTTCATTTCTCGAACCCCGTCGCTCGCCTTGATCGCAGATGGCGACAAGCGCTGCAACACCTGATCGGGTGTCTTGCCAGCCAAATCGTAGTCCGTCAGAGCCCAGTACTTAGCGCCGCTTGCCGTCAAGCGATCGCGAAATACTCGGGCGCGATTCCGGATCATGACCTCCGTGGAGGGGTCTGGCGATTGGGCCGCCACCGCCGCCTGTGCGGCTGCTACGGAAGATCTCGCCAGGGCGCTGGTTGAAGCCCCGACCGCGTTCTGAGCCAACAGGCTGCCCGAGCCGATGACAGCCGCAATAAGCGCACGAAGCACATGGTTTCGCATGGCTATTCACCCCTTGTATTTCGGCGGCGAGTGCAGAAGGGCACCCGCCGCCTGTTCCTGGATCAGTGGATTCGGATGCCTCCGATATGCGCCACGCCGAACAACCCACCGAGACCGCCGAAGTTCAATGCGGCGGAGTTCGTGACCTGCGTCACGTCCGTGGCCTGTCCAGTGAAATGCGATCCGGAGATCGCGATGCCGCCGATGCTGGCGCTACCAGATCCGAAGTTCAGAGCGGCGCTGTTGGTCGCCTGAGTGACGTCGCTCAGTTTGGCGGAGGAGACGTTGGAGCCCCCGGTGACGGAGATCCCGCCGATATAAGCGCTGCCGGAACCGAAGTTCAGAGCGGCGCTGTTGGTGGCCTGGGTCAAGGCCGTAGCCTCGCCGCTGAAACTGGAACCGGAGACCGTGATGCCGCCGATGCTCGCGCGGCCGTCGCCGAAGTTCAGGGCGGCGCTGTTGGTGGCTTGAGTAACGTCACTCAGCTTGGCCGAGGAGACGTTCGACCCGCCCGTGACGGAGATCCCGCCGATGTAAGCGCTGCCGGAGCCGAAGTTCAAGGCGGCGCTGTTGGTGGCCTGGGTCAAGGCGGTAGCCTCGCCGCTGAAACTGGAACCGGAAACGGTGATGCCACCGATGCTCGCGCGGCCGTCGCCGAAGTTCAGAGCGGCGCTGTTGGTGGCCTGGGTTGTGTCCGTCATCTTTGCGGACGAGACGTTCGAGTTGTTGCCGATGCTGATACCGCCTATGCCGGCCATTCCGTTGCCGAAGTTCAAGGCCGCAACGTTCGTGCCCTGCGTGATCGAACTCAGGTTGGCTCCGGACACATCCGAAGCCTTGCTGACACCGGTCGAGGCCGCAACCACTACCGCGGCTGCCACGACGAATACTTTGCGATTCATTCCTTGTCTCATTTCGTTTCCTCTTCGGAATTAGTCGGGGAATGAGGCGCCGGGTGTTTCGCCACGGCTCTCTCTTGCCCCGCCGATCTAAATGCGGGGCAACTCGAGCATTTCCGGCAAAGCCGGTGCGCGGGGGCTCAAGTTTCATCCGGCTCGTTCCCATTCGTCCTGAGACTTCGGGCAAGGCCGTTTGACGGATAGTTTGGTGCACCGCCGCTCTCGAAGTAGTGCGTCGTCGCCTGCCTTACCGGAGGGGCCGCAGACATCGCATACGGAACAGCCGCCATCTGAGGAGACGCCACGTCCACCGAGCGCGTTGGTCGGTTTGAGCGAGGAGTCTCACGGTGGCCGCAAGCCGCGTTACGACGGCGGCGCCCAGCTGTCGCTGGCGTTCTGAAGATCAACCGAAAGATAGAAACGAGGACTTGCATGGAAAACAAGGGTGGATACCTCAATGAGATTCCTGCGTCCGGCGAGATCACAATCCTCGCCGCAGTTGTGGAGAAGGAGATCCGGCCCAAACGGAATGGCGGGTCCTACCTGGCCCTTCGCCTGGCAGATCGTTCCGGCGAGTTGGACGGGAAGGTCTGGGACAATCCAGAGGCCGTCGCGCAGCTTTTCGCGACCTCCGATGTCATCAAAGTCCGCGGCACCATCGAACATTACAACGATAAGCGGCAACTCATCATCGGCCGTCTTCGCCGCTGCGAGCCGCAGGAGTACGACGCGGCCGATTTCTACGCCGCGTCGTCCCGTGATCCAGACGAGATGTTCGGCGAGGTGCAGAGCTTCGTGGCGATGGTTCACGACCCCGTCCTGCGAGAATTGCTGGAGTCGATCGTTAATGACGCATCGATTTCGGAACGGCTGAGGACGGCGCCGGCGGCGCTCAAAATCCATCACGCCTTTCGGTCGGGATTGCTGGAACACATCGTTTCGTTGTGCAGCTTGGCCGTGGCGCTGACAGGGCATTACCGACGATTGAACTTGGACTGGTTGATCGCCGGTGCGATCCTTCACGACTTGGGCAAGATCGACACGCTGGCATTGAACGGCGTCCGGTTCGAGTACACGAGTCGGGGCCAGTTGATCGAGCACGTCGCGCTTGGACTGGAGATTCTGGAGAAGCATTGCTCCCGTGTGAGGGAGTTCCCGATTGAGATGAAGACCGTGCTTCAACACCTCATCGTGAGCCATCACGGCGATTTGGACAAGGGCGCCCTGCGGAGACCGATGTTTCCGGAGGCATTCGCGCTTTCGATCCTCGACCTCTTGGATGCGCGACTGGAACAGGTATTCGGCATGCTGGACTCGACGTCGGAGCGAGAACCATTTACGCCCTACGTGCCGTCGCTGGAGCGGCAGCTCTTTCGTGGTTTTCAAAAACCAGTGGCAGGAGGCGGCGCGTCATGAGCGTGACATCTTTCTCGATCGAAGCAAAGGACATTGCCCAGAAATCCAGCATCTTCGAAATCGACGAGACTCTGGACGCCCTGGTAGAGGCAGCCGAAGTCGATGCCGAGGCGAACAACGGCGAAGTTTCAGACGCCGTCAGGTGCGCCCTTGGCACGTATGCCGAGGCGTTTGGGTTCAAGGTCGATCGAATCGCCGACTACCTGAAATCACAGAAGGCCGAGGCCGAAATCGCGCAACGCGAGGCGGAGCGGCTCCACGCACGGCAGAAAGCAGCGGAAAACCGCGAGCACCGGTTGAAACAGATGCTCGCGTGGTTTATGCAGTCGCGCAACCTCCAAAAGTTGCGGGGGGAGCGCAACACCATTGCGCTCCAGGCGAACAGCACCGGCTCGCTAATCGTAAACGAGATGTCGAAGATTCCGGCGAGCTTCTACCGGGCTCGGATCGAGCTGACGTGGCCAGAATGGGTGGAGGTCTTGAATGCGCTGCCCGCCGGGAGCCTTCGAGAGCGCCTAATCCTGGCAGAAGGGAAGTTCGTGCAGCGGGAACTCCAGCGCGGCATTCTGTCGGATGCACTCGCTCGCGGCGAGGTGGTGCCCGGCGCAACGCTCATCAAAGGGCACCACGTTCGAATTCGGTGAGCCGTTTCGTGGAGAACGCTGCCCCCGACCGGACTGCGACGAAAAGGCGAGCGAGCCTTTCTGCGCTTGGAACTCGGTATAATCGTAAGACATCTAACGCTTCAGGCGTTTCCGCAGTTGTTAGGTATGTCCCGGTTTCCTTCAGGCCCGAGCCAGTGGAAGAGCCTCATCGTCACGGCGTTCTTCGCCCTACATCTTCCCGTGGGAGTTTTGGCGCGAGAGCCCAACCCCGATCCATTACTCACAGAAGCCGATCGGCTGGCATGGCTGAAGAATTGGAAGCGCGCTGAACCTCTGTTCGAGAAGGCGGAACGCGCGTTTGCCGCTCGTGGCGATCATCGTGATGAACTCTACGCCCGGATCGGCAAACTGCGCGGCCAGTTGCCACGTCGTTCAAACGCCGAAGTCTCCCAGGTTCTTGCCGATCTGCTGACCGACCCTATTGTCCGGAGCGACAACAGGCTGCGGCTCTGGTGTCTCGTTGTGAAAGGTGACACGGACCTGGACATGGATGCCGATTTGGCGGAGCGCGACTGGACGGAAGCCCTCGCGCTTGCGAAGGCGCTCGGCGACAAGGAGTGGGTATCGAGGGCAACTGGCGAACTCGGCATCATCGCATTCCTACACGGCGATACGGCGAGCGCGCTAATCAAGGTGAGCTCCGCTCTCAAGGAGGCGCAGGCCAACAAAGACGTCGGCGGTGAGATTCGGTATTTAACCCTGATTGGCAATGGACTCACCGAGTTCGGTCGCGCCGACCAGGGACTGATTTATCTTGACCGCGCGATATCGAAGGCGTAATCTGAGCGAGATCTCAGTGAGCCGATGCTCCCCTATACGGGGAAAGCTACCGCCCTGGTCGCGCTCGGAAAAATCGGCGAGGCAGAACAGCTCCTGGAACATGCACTTTCTGTCGCCCAGGGCTCCAACAGTATCGGGTATCAAGCGGAGCTTTCGACGCAGTTGGCGCTCTTGGCGAAGAAGGCCGGCAACACGAGACGGGCGGCGCAGCGCTTCGCGGACGCGATCCGTTTAGGAACTCAGGTCGAAGGGTGGCGACCGGTCGCGCTCAGCTACTTCGAACTGTCGAAAATCCAAGAGAACTCGGGCGAGCTGGTCGCGGCCGAAAGATCCGCCAGGCAAAGCGTCGCAGCGTGCCGTCGTTTGAGCGATCGATTTTTCCTCCCTCGATACCTGGCCCATCAAGGTGACATCGAGATCAAGAGGGGGCGAATCCGCGAGGCAAAAGCGACCTACGCTGAGGCAGAGGACATCATCAACGGCATCTTGGTGAATGTCAACAGCCCGTGGACGAAGAGTTCGTTGATCGCGGCGATGAACGATGTTTTCACCGGAAATCTGCGGCTCGAATTTCGTGTTGGCCGAAACGCCCGACGGGTTTTCCATGTCGTGGAAGAGGCGCGCGGCAGGCCAGTGGCCGATCTACTCCGGGCGCGCCGGAACACGAAGCCGGCGGTTTCTGCGGAGCTGACCAATACAGAGCGGAAAATTGCGGCGCTGCAGATTCAGCTGCAAAGGACCAGCGGGCGACGTGAGCGGCAGAGGATTTTGGATCAGCTCTACGAGGCGGAGCAGGAAATGGGCCCCCTTACTGCTTCTGCGAACCAATGGATGCGGGTCGCCAGAAGGCCAGTCGAACTCGAGCACGTTCAGCGGTCACTCGGCCCGGGCGAACGCATTCTGGAGTACGTGCTCGACAACCCGAGTTCATACTGCATCGTCATTTCTCGATCAGGCACTCAGATTCGAACTCTTCGGAGCCGAAGCGAGATCGAACAAACGGTAATGCCGCTGTTGAAGAGCCTGCGAGCTGCCGACGATCCCACTCTCGCCAGGCAGGTTTACGATGCCGTATTCAAGCCGGTTGAACAAGACGTCGCCGCCTCAGGGCGCCTGGTCGTTGTGCCCGACGGCGTTTTGCACCAGTTGCCGTTTGAAGTTCTCCGCGACAGCAAGGGACGCCAGGTACTGCAAGGCTACACCGTCAGCTACGCACCTTCCGCTTCTGTACTGGCCCTATTGCGAGGACGGCAGGGCGGCCGGAACGCACGATTGCCTCTCCTGGCGGTCAGTGCCGGACCGCAGAACGCACCGACGGCAAGACCAGGCAGCAGCCCATTTGGCACAGTGGTCCGGGGACTCTACGACGTCGAAGCCGGTGACTTGCCTCCCTTGGCCGCGGCCAACGGAGAAGTTCGCGACGTAGCGACAATCCTCGGACCGGGCAGCATTGTGCTCACGGAAGCGAGCGAAGCGGATGTGAAGGCGCAGCCGTTGCAAAACTTTTCCGTTTTGCACTTCGCCGTTCATGGGCTGACGAGCACGAAGTTCTCCGAACGGTCGACACTCGTGCTGCGGAGCGATGAGAGCCGTCACGAAGACGGTCTGTTGCAGGCTCGCGAGATCATGGATTTCGCGTTGAATGCCGACCTCGTGACATTATCCGCATGCGGCAGTGGAAGCGGCCAGATTTCGGGACAGGAGGGTGTCTCAAGTCTGGCGCGGCCTTTCCTCGTGGCCGGAGCTCGCAGTGTTGTTGCGAACTTGTGGAACGCCAACGACGACTTCAGCCGTTCGTTGATGAAGGCCTTCTATACACACCTGGCAGCAGGGGAGGATGAAGGCTCGGCCCTGAGGCAGGCGAAGCTGGACATGATCAAAGCCTTCGGCAGCCATGCCACACCGTTCTTATGGGCAGGATTTGTCGTAATGGGCGACAGTGCTGCACGCATCAGTGTCGGTCCATGAAGGAGGAGTGCGATTGATTCGTCTGAACGAACACCAGCGAAGCGAAGTTCTCGATCGTCTCACCAAAACAGTTGAGACGAAGTTCTACGACCCCAAACTGAACGGACTCGACATTCGAAGCAGAGTGGAGGCATCGAGGTCCGAGATCATCAGCAAGGCGGAAGCGGAGGAATTCGAATCCGCGGTCAACGACGTCCTCAAGGAGCTGAAGACCAGCCATGTCGGTTTCTTCCACGAGAGCAAACCTCGCGTAGCTGGGCGAATTGCCATCAGCGCTACGTTCGCGCGAAGCAAAACGCCGGAAGGTGAGAGATGGGTCTTTCAAGATGTCCATGCTGGCGGGCCTGCTGCGAAGACCGGTATTGTTCCAGGCGATGTACTCCTGCGAATTGATGATCGGGATGTGATGCCGCCCGACATGCCCATATTTCCACTGGGGTCAACCGCGACGCTCACCGTGTTGCATGCGAACGGAAGCACCAGTCGCCGTCAAGTGGAAGTGCCGGGTGCGAAAACAAAGAAGCAGCCTGTCGTGGTGCCTGGTGCAGTCGTGTCCGCGAAGAAACTCGACGGCGGCATCGCCGTCATCAAGGTGACAATGTTTCCGGGCATGGTGGGAGTCGATGTTGCGCGAGAGACTAGTACTGCTGTTCGGGATCTCGACTGCGAAAGACTGATCTTTGATCTGCGGGGAAACACAGGCGGCGGCATGGGATGCCTTCGCGTCATGAGCCAACTCTGCCCCGATAAGCGAGGCGTGGGCTACAGCGTCACGCGAAAGGCCGTTGAAAACGGCTGCGACAAAGAACGCCTGCCTCGATTTGACCGTATTCCGGATAGCAAAGCGGGACTGCTGCCGCTGGCACTCCGCTTCGCGCTAGCTGGGCGCTCCATCGCCGTTTTCACGGAGGGCCTCGGCGCCCGAAAACATCACGGAAAGACCGTGCTGTTGGCGAACGAGCATTCGGCGAGCGCTAGCGAGATGGTGGCGGGATTCGCCTCAGAGAACAGATTGGCGACGCTGGTCGGTGTGAAAACCCCGGGTCGGCTCACTGGAGCGAATGCGTTCAAGCTTGGGTATGGGTATCGAGTCGCCCTGCCTGTCGTTCAGTACCGGACCTGGAGAGAGAAGGTGCTGGAAGGTGCCGGCGTAGCGCCCGACGTAGAGGAAGCCTTCTCGCCTGAAGAAGTCTGGAGCGGTCGCGACAATCAACTCGCCGTGGCAGCCCGCGCGGTCGCCGCACTCTAACGAGATGAGCGGCCTACTGCCTCCTTGCAGCAGGCTCGATTAGTAGCGGGAATTGCCGCCAGTCATCGCCTGGGCGCCGCATCGCCAGAGTGTATTTGCCTGGGGGGAGATTCTGAAGATTCAACCGGGTCTGAATTGTGGTTTCGAAGTTTTCGACTTTGGCCGCGGCAGACGCCGTCGCTTTCGTTCTCAACTCCGAATCGAGGATTCTGATTTCATACGGACCCGGCTCAACGCCCACCGGAAGATAGATAACGGCGTCAATAGGACCCGCAGGAAGCCGCACTGGCTGTGGCGCCGCTTTTGTCTCACGCTCAGAGCGTTCGACTGTATAGGGGCGAAGATCGACAATCGCTCGGCTCAACTCGGGCTGATTCCTCCCCGCTCGCTGGGGCCAAGCCCTGTAAATCCCATAACCCGAAGCCAAAAATACGAGAATGGCCGCAACGGCGGCGAGCATACGACGCTGCCGGTAGTGGCCACGCCGACCCTCTAGAAACTGATAGCACGGGGAGCATTGCATCACGTGCACATGGACCGGATCTCCTATCGGGAGCGCGCCACGCTTCGCGGCAAGGCGGTTCAGCACGTCTGCCGGTGGGCAACCTTCTCGATTGGGGTTTGGAAAGCGTCCCGCCCGCAACGCGGCGGTCAGAGCCTCGCCGAACTGTTCAGTCGGACCTTGATCGGCCATTCGTCCACACAGAACCCCCGCGGACGTCCCGGGATGCCGGACGCGGGGCATCACATCCGAGCTATTTTCGCTCAGAACACTAGGCTTACGAAAGTCCTTCGCGCAGATTGGCAATCAGACGATCGTATTTCTTCCGTGCGGCGTCTCCGCTCAGACCAATCTGCGCGCCTAATTGTTCCCACGTGCATTCTTTCATGACGACGCTCATCAGGAAGGCATATTCGGTATCGCCAAGCACTGCTCGAACCTCCTGAGAGAACAGCCTCGCGTCGAGTTCTTCGTACGGATTCGTCGAGGCAAGCGTCTCGAGGTGGTCAGGCGGGAAATAACGGAGGACCGGCGAGCGCCGCAGCAGGCGTTTAAGACGGCGTAGTGACGACGCGAAGATATAGGATCGTGCGTTTCGGATGGAATCAGCGGCCTTGCTGGCCGAACGAACAACCTCTTCGATAGCCTCGACCGCGAGCGTATCGTCGCCGAGGCGATCTCGACGGAACGGGAGGATTCTATGGACCTCCAGTTCGACGGCTTCCTGAAGTCTCGGGTCAAGCCGTTCGCCTGGATCGGCATGTCGTAGCCAGATCTTCAGCGACATTGATCCCCCCAAAACGCGGAGCGGATTGCTCGATTATACCGGCCTAGAACGTCTGGTACAAGAGCAACAGAAATCGAGCCGACATTAATCAGCTTTCCGGATCCGTGCCGGGACGGAGACGCCCACGGATTTCTGAGCCAGGATCGCGCCGCTCAGTTTACAAATTGGCGAGCCCGGAGCATTCTGCCGAACCGCTCGTCCGTTTTCGCGCGAGACGTGACTCTTAAACTATGCCATCGGGCTGCGTTCGATCACGCCGAACGCGGCGCTCGCGGCGCTGGGGATTCCTGGAGGGGAACATTGGGCACCGTATAAACACCAACCTGGGCGGTTCCAATGAAGGGGCGGAAGTTCGGTAAAGCGAGGGGAAAAACCTGCCGATGGACCCCGGAATTGGATCGAATATTGACCTCTGCCTGGGCCGGCGGCGGACTTCGCTCGGCGTGGAAAGCGATACGGCAACACCAGCCAACGTGGTCGGTGCACTCGGTAAAAAGACGTGCGGCGGCGCTCCGACTCTGCCGCCCTAAAGCAGAACCGTGGACGCAGTCGGAAATTGACCACATGCTCTGGTCGATCGACAGCAATGCCTCACTCGCGCTGATCGCCAGCAGGTTAGGTCGAAGCGCAGGTGCTGTTCGTCACAAATTGCGGGCACTTGGATACGCCGTCGAGAGTTTAGGCGGGTACAAGGTGAAGGAGTTATCCGAGATGCTCTGCGTCCCGCCTGGGAGAGTGCGGTACTGGGTCGCCGAAAAACTGCTCCTGACGAAAGGCGGTCGAATCACAGAGGCATCGTTTTCGAAGTTCCTTGCCGACCACCCAGGAAAGGTCCTGTTTGAGTCCTTGAGCCCGGACATGCAGAACTGGCTGTGCGAGATGGGCTATCCGGAATCGGCACCTCGGGAGGCATCGGCCGGCGGGACTTGAACGTTCAACTACACCGTCGGTCTGACTGTGTATGCGTCGGCTGCTGCAAGCCACTCGCGGAATGGAGGGAGCGAGATCGGTCTGACGCTGAGCCAGTCCTCGTGGCAATGCTGTCGATAGTGAATGAGCCGCTGGTACCGGAGATGGTGAGCGACACGATAGCGCAACGCGGCGGACCAGTTCTCGGCCCGGGCTCTCTTGCGGCATTCCGATTCGCCGTCGCGGATCAGGCGGAAGAAAAGCGCGCGTCCCCATGGCAGTTGCCCAGAATTGCCGAGACCAGGGCATCGCTGTCGGACGTCGGTCAAGATCCCCGGATCGAGTCTCTGATCCCGTTGCGATACGCAGTCGACCCAAAAGACGAATGCTCGTTGTTCGATCACGTGCCTGACGGCTGCCTTGAGTTTAAGCGCGTCCACATTTGCGGCGGCGGCGAGGGCTCTTGCCTTCAGGGAGCTCTCATTGTCCAGCGACGTGAGCGCCGCAATTCCCGCGCGCCATTGCGCCAAAGTCGGCCACTGCGCAGGCCGGTTCGTTTCCCACGCGCTCTTCGTTCGGTGCCAATGCGTCCACGCCTGCTCCACGCGCAGGTCCGCGTACGCGCAGTGCATCAGCGCATCGAACCAGCCTGCTCGCTTGGCTGTCGCAAACCGGTTTTCTCCAATCCAATCATCGAGCGCTTTCCAGATCGGCCTGCGTGGCGTGTCAATAGCTCCCGAAAAGCCGGGGCAGCGGTCGCGCAACTCCGAACGGAGGCCCTCGGGCAATTCGTCGGCGGCATCAGAGAGCGCTCTCACCCACAGGGCAAAACTGTGCCAGTCTATATACTCTTCAACGGCCGCTTCCAGTTGGGACCACGGCACCAGGAGCGCATCGCCGAGCGCCTTTTGCTTAAAATCAAGCCGGACCGCCGTGACGCGGCTTTCGAAGTTGCCTCTAGCCATCCTCAACCTGTCTCTGGGGGAGGCAGTCGAAACTGTCGGTTGGAGTCCCTCTACTTTACCAAATTGAGCCTGCCGGAAAGACCGTCAACGCACTTCGCCACCCACTCAACCCCGGAGCACGAGAGAGGACATCGGATGTGTGCTCCCTTATTGTCGGGGAGAAAGCCGCGGTTCGGCAAAAGTGGTGAGGGCGTATGACGCACTTTGGGAGGGCGGCCGGGTGGCGCGAGGTGACCTTCTGGCTGTTGTTGCTCGGCAGTTGGCAATTCCTCGCCGCTCCCGGCCAGCGAAACGGCGTTGTCGGCATCGCCGGGACTACCGTCTTTCTCGTTTTCGCTTGGGCGAACCTCGATCGCATGGATCGACTGGGACTCGATCATGCCCGATGGCGCTCCGTGCATCTCAGAATGTGGAGCACTGCCGTCGCAACCGGGATTCTGGCAGGTGCCGCGGTCTTCTGTGTGGCTTCCGCGTCCGGTTCAGGCGTGCGCCTGACGGGCGAGGGCACACTCATTGTCCTACAAGTCACGCTCGGGCCGGTGCTGGAAGAAATCCTGTTTCGGGGCTATCTGTTCGCTGTTCTCCTGTGGGTCTTCGCGCGAGTCCATCAGCGCCGTCGAGGACCTTGCGCGATCATCGCGGCGGGCGTCTTCTTTGCATTGGTTCATATTGTTCAGCCGGGCGGCACCTGGCTCCAAATGGCATGCATCACGGCCACCGGAAGCCTCTATGGATGGATTCGGTACGCCTCGGGATCGGCGGCAGCCGCGGCGTTGTCGCACGCCACCTACAACATGACGCTCTACGCCATCACGGGCCTTTCCGCAGTGCTTGCTCAGAACCGAACAGGGTAAATCAGCATGCTGAAAGATTACGGTGACAGCGCGAATGTTGACAATGAGAATTGTCCACGCGACAATGGAGGTAGCTCTTGATTCCGCCGTTTGATCCGGAGACAGGAGGGCTGCCGGCGGGCGACCATCGCGCGACTTTGGAGGAAATAACGAAGCGGCTCGGGTTCACACCGAGACGACGGTGGCTGCTGAAGGGATTGCGCGTCGCTGTGGCGGCATTTTGGGCGGCGGGCATTGAGGACATATACATTGACGGGAGCTTTTGCACCGAGAAGCCCGATCCAGGGGACATCGACGGCTATTGGGTCGAACCGGATCGGGACGTCTACGAGCGAATCGAACCCTATTGGATCGATTTTAAACTCATGCTGGCGGCGTCAGTCCGGAGATGGAAATGGCGCATGTGGATGGACCACGGTGTAGAGTTCTTCATCCACCCGGCGATGGACGCCACGGCGGAGGAGAAATTTCCGCAGTTCTTTCGACACGATCGCGAGGGGCGGCCCCGCGGCGTGATTCAGGTGATCAGGTCAGAACGCGATGATCAAGAACGACGCACAAAGAGAACGCACAGCCGTTCAGCTTGAGGGTTTCAGGCAGGCGCTCGCGAAGGTTGCCGGCGAAACAGCCGGGAAGCGTTCTGCCGCGATCCGGGGCAGCTACAAGGGCATGATCCGGCAACTCGAAGACGAGTTGCGGGAATACGATCAACTGAAATCCGGTGAAGTGAAGTTGCCCGAGATCGAACGGCTCGACCAGATCGCACCGTTCATCGTGAAGCTCCGAATCGCTAAAGGCGTCTCGCAGACGGAGTTGGCGAACCGACTGGGAGTTACCAAACAGGTGATTAGCCGATTCGAGGAAAGCGATTACCAGACGGTCGGAATTGGCCGGCTCCAGGAAATCTTGGATGCAATTGGGATAAAGATGGTAGTCACGCTGAGCGCGTAATTCGTATCAACGGCGTCAGTCCCCGAGGGTCAGTCAACATCCGGGTGTATGGCCACCGATCTCGTGGTGCTAGGAAGGTAATGGATCATCGCTTCTACTGAGCAACACACCAAGGTTCGAGAACACAATACTGGCCAGTTTCTCCGGAGAAGTCGATCGATTAGTGGCTAGCTGCTGTATTACACCTGTTACATCAGCGGGACGTGTCGGCCGCTGGTCGAGGAAAGTAAAGGGTCCGTCCGTCTCGGTCAGAAGGCGATCCGTTGGGATCGCTGCAGCGGTACTGCGACCTTTTTCGGTCGCGAGCATCGCCGAGTTGACTGAGAAATAGCAACCCAAATCGGTCGCGCGCCGGACCTCTGCTTTCGTGCCCGTGAACCAGTGGAGCACGATCTTGCCCCTCGTTGACGGCAACTTCGCCTCGACCAGATCCAAAACCGCTCTTACCGAACGGACACTGTGGACACTGAGAACCTTCCCGCCAGCGTTCGCGCAAACCGTAAGGATGCGTTCAAAGACATGCTTTTGCAGATCCAACGATCGGAAGTACTGCGGCCCCCCGTCGAGACCAACCTCGCCAACATAACGGGTCTCTGGAAGGTACCTCTCCCATAAAGTGAGCTCGTCAGAGTGTTCTGCAACGAGCTGCGGATGCAGTCCAAGCGCCGCGCGGACGGAAGGCGTTGCCTCGGTGAGAGCGCGGTTACGGGGCCAAGCGCGCGGCGTAGTCGTCATCGTCAAGGTGTAGACGCCCGAAGCTGCTGCCTCCGCAATCGCTTTCGCGGGATCGGGATACAAATCCAGATGGCAGTGGAGGTCTACCAGTCGCATTCTATGAACTCGGTCGTGTCTGTGCGTGCGCGAGGACGGAAGCCACTTCATTGAGTCCACGGCTGTAGACTGCGGCCAGAGCTAGCTTCTCCTCTTCCGTGTGATCGATCAACGGGCCGGATTTGTAGATCAGCGCGGAAGCTATCGCCGGCTTTTCTTCCAGGCGACGGATCGCCACCTGAAATGACCTTACTTGTTGACCTTCCGCCTCGCGTGTATTGAGCGAGCGGCTGTTTAGATCCGTTAGCGTATAAGTCGTCGCATCAGTTCCTATTCCGCGGCGGATGGCCGCGCGCCTGATTAGGCAGGGCAGGCAGTACCCACAATGTTGAATGCCTTGGCCCTGCCAGCGCGCCTTGGTGGGCGATGAACAGGACATCGAGTCCGGTATCAGGCCGGTCAGGAGCGGGAGATTCGCGCAATCAGCGATCATTTCACCTTTCGTCCTGGACCAGTAAGGATTCTCGATGATGGCGGGTATATTGAGGAGCTGGGTGAGATCGTTCCAGCAACTCATGTAAAAGGGATGCGTCGTGCGTGTGCTATTCGAACCCAAACGCAGAACATCAAGAGGAACGTTGAGGGCAATTAGCCCGTTCTCGGGGACCTTCAGCGGGAAAGCTCCGTTCAGTCCCGATCCTGCGAAAAGGCCGCAGGCGATGAATAAGAAGGATCGCCCCCGTGTCGTATCCTCGCCCGGCGAACCGGCCACGAGTCCCGCCGGGAAGTTCATCCAAACCCGCATGCGCGCGAACGGGACATGCTGGTAGCATTTCTTGAGGCCGTGATACAGTATCTTTTGCGCGTCGCTGGTCGCCCCCTCGCCAGCATGGCTGATCAGCAGCGGAACGCGGCCGGCTTCGAGTAGATCGATCGCGCCGATCAGACTGTCGAGTCCTCCCGAGAAGAGGCTCACTTCAGTGAAACGCGGCGGCGTGACGATCGTCGGCGGTTTCCGGATGGCCTCGACGAAACGCTCTGGCCGGGCACGGAATCCTACATTCCATCGATCGCCGGTGAGGAAATTTAACATCCGCTCCAGCAGGGTTTTGGACTCCATCCACCTGACGGTATCGCTAACGGGCACGACCAAGCGAATCTCCCGCGTCCACGTATCCTGGGATTCCGTGGTTCGGGATATTCGCGTATCTGCCGCATGGACATGCGCGGCGAGCACGAGCACGTCAAGTCCGATCTCGGTCGGGAATATGCCGAGCGTCGGCAACTCATCCAGTGCCTGCCCGATGCCGTGATCGAAGCGCTTGTTGGACGCGATCAATTGCAGTTCGGTCGCCACCTCGTCAGATGCGATTGGCAGTGCGAGATCATCGTCGGGTCCCATCCGCCCGATCAGCACATGTCTTCTCATATCCGATTGGCCTCTGTTTCGCCGAGACTCTGCAGGATTCCGAATGCCTGTTCGTAGACGCGCGTGACGAAACCGAGCACATTCTGGGGCGTCAACGACTCAAGTCCAGCGCGCGCCGCGCTCAAGGCATCCGAGACGCCCCGCGCTATGAAATCTCGCAACTGCTCCTGAACGCTGAGCGCTTCGGCGGCGTCAGCCGGCAGCGTAATCGCGTTCGCGCCGATGTCATTGCAAAGTCGGGCTTCGATCGCGTTGGTGGCGTAGATTTCGAAAATCGTCTGCATCTGGTCAACGTTCAGCGAATCCAAGTCGGTGACGCCGGCCTCTGCCAGATCAGTTATCGTCTCGATGAACGCTCCCCGGGCTATCCCCTCATCGACGGTTCCTCCATCGGGACAGATGTAATCGGCGAGCCCCAGGAATATCTCCTCGATTGGTCGCCCGGCGAGCGCCTCCAGTCGCAAGGTTCGCAGGGCCTCGCGTGCCCCGCCGCTGACGGCCGAACTGAGGAAGCTGAGGAGACCCGCTGCGGTCCGTCGCGACGCTCCCATCCGCTGCGCCGCCTGCCCGGCACCCCCAGCCGAACTGGAGACATAACGGGAAGCCGCGCGACCGAGGCTGGCACGGTCAGTTCCCCCCGAGGCGGCGAAACGCGAGAAGTTCCCGCGCGGCGCCGTGAAGCGGTTCGGCACGCCCGCGGGAGGCACCGGCGGTCTCTCCGGAGCGGGCGGCACCGCTGACGGACCGGTGGGATTCGCGGGAAGTGGGCCGATTGGTCTTCCCGGAGTCGGACCATTCGGATTCGGCGGCAACGGTCCGTTCGGAGCCACAGAAGCCGGGAAGTCTGGCGGGAGCGATCCCGCATCACCTCCGTCCGGTCCAAGCCAACTGGGAATGAGCGGCGTTCCGCCTCCTGGGCCTCCGTAAGCGTTCGACGTGCCCATTTCAATTCACCCTTTGTCGGGTTTTCAGGACCCCGCTCGCCGCCGTCTTCAGCATCACTGGCCCATCCTTGGTCCATTTGCCCAGCAACCGGTCAAAACGCTGCCCAGCCGTCGGGTCTTTGATGACCGCATCCCAGCCGTTGCAGACCCATGGACCTAGCCGCTGCGCGGGCAGGTTCTCAAGAAAATCCACAAGGCTAGCCTGCAGATCCGGATGTGCCCTCACAAGCACCGCAAGACCGGCAGTGCCCGGCGGTTCCTTCTCGAAACTATCCCCTCCCACGATCCGGCCGCGAACGACCTCAAAGATCTGCGCCGCTTCCGCGAAGGCGAGTTTCCGCAAGGTGGACTCCATTCCTTGCACCGCGATCTTCGGGCCAAGCAGCTTTTCGGCGACATTGGCCAGGTGACCGAGCACCGTGGCCGCGCCGAAGTAATCTTTCCGGTCCTTGGCGACGAACAAGTATGGCCGGAGGTCGAGTTCTCCAACGGCGGGCTGCACCTCCGCCCACGACCGGATCACCGGCGATGACAGCCACTCTCTGAGGCGATTCGTCGGCTGGAACGTCGACCGCTTCGGATCGTCGGACCACGCGTTATCGAGCGGGGAATCTGCCTTGACGTGAGGGCTAAGCGTTTCCAGATGGGCGAGATCCGGACATTTTCCGTCGGCGGCGGTTGCGGCGGCGGCGCCGATCTGATCGAAGAATTGCGGGAGGAAACGTTCAGCGAGCATGAGCTTCGCAAGAACCGGCAATCTTACTTCGTCGCCGAAGCCGCGGGCATGGGCGGTTCGATGACGCAGGATCATGGCGTTCAGGAACCTTTTGATCTGTCGCGGATTGCCGTTCGTGCCGCTGGCCAACGTCGGGCCGATCTGTTCGCTCAGGAATAGCTCATTCTGAACAGCCTCATATTTGTTACTGAGGACGCCCTTCACCGTTGTGCTATCGAACGGAGCGCTAGTCCAGGGACGCTTCAGACGTTCGCGGGCCGCCGCGATCAGTTCGTTGAACGCCGGATCGTCCTCTCCCAGGGCGGTTCCGGCCAGCAGCAATGTGACGTAAATCCGTGTCTCGATGTCGCCGAGCGCCGGTATCCGGAATGGAACTTGTATGAGCTTTTCAAGGTAGTTCCGAGAATATGTCATCGGCCCCGTCGTGTCCGGCAGATCCGGGAAGTGCTTGCGGACGGCGTATTCGATCATCGCCTCATCAGCGGCAACAACGAAGGCCGTTCGTGATGTGAACACGAAAAGCCGCACCGCTTCCAGGGTCTCGATCGCCGTGTCGGGAAGGCAGCGGTCGAGATCGTCGATCAGGACCACGAGTTGATCTATACCGGCGGCCGTCAGAAGGTTGTCGAAAGCTTTCCGGAACTCCTCGATCTCCTTCGGCGTTCGCTTCGGGCTCTTCGGCTTAAGTAAGCCTTTCAAATCCTTTGCCGGCTCCTCTCCCACTTTCTCTTTCTTCAGAGAGTCGGGAATCAGCGCCTGCACCACATGCACGATATCGCCGATCTGCCCTGGCATCGGGATGCCAGTATGAGCCGTCAGCGCCAGTCCGCCGGCCTTTTTCGCAACCTTCAGCCAGTCGATGCGTTTGAAGACTTCCTTGACCTCCTGGGTGGCCTTGGTTAGCAGCGGGCGCTTCTCCAAGAGTCCCGTCACGATGCCTTCGATAAGGGCGATCTTCGCGTCCTCGAATCCCTGAAAGCGCCAGCCGTTGAACTTCAGGCAGAGGGCCTTCTCGTCCGTCCCGATCTTGGCGTCGATCATCTCCAGAACGCTGGACTTCCCCGCGCCCCAGTCGCCATGAACTCCGATCGTCATCGGCTGGTCCGGTCGTTGCCGCAACAATTCGACGATTGTCGTGGCTATCGCCTCGTAATTGAGCTGGTCGACCTTGGTTTCGTTATCGGTAAGAATCATCGAATACCTAACCCTGTTCGGAGCAAGATCATGTGACCTGATGACTTCGCGCCAGAAAGATTCTCCCCTTCTTTTCCTTGGCGTGATCAAATCGTCTTCCGCCACCCTTCCGCCGACCAGCAGCGTGTCGATCAGAAATGCTGTGGAGATAGTCCACTTCCAACCAAGGCGGAGGCACGCTCCAACGAGCCAGCGGGCAACGAGATTGGCGACTTTCGCTCGGCCTCCACATCATGAAGTTCCACGTTCAGCGCCTTCATCACTTCTGATGCCTTGCTTAGCAGTAGAACCAGCTTGTCTTCTCCCTTTCGAATCTCCTCGGCGATACTGTCGGCGTTGCGGCGAATCGTCTCGTTATGACTTCGCATCTTGCCCAAACGAGAAATCTCGCTCTCGACCCGTCCGGCAACATCCTCCAAGGCGCGGACATTGCATTCATCAGTGCTCACGCGCTTCCGGCTTGCCAAACAAAGAGCGGCGAGTAGAGCGGCATGGAGATAACAATCGGTCCTAGAATCTTCGGAATCCCAAATGACAAGGAGATCCTTCCCGTAGCGCGAAAAGCGTGGAAAACTGGCTGGCGCGTGCGAAGCCGAGAGCACGAACACTCCGGCTTCCGCTTCCCGATTTGCTCGTGCAAGCTCCATTTCCGCGAGAGATCGCGCCAGAGTGTAGGACCCATCCCTTTTTGCTTCGACAACCACCGCGGAACCACAAAAGGCGCTTTCGCTGGTGAATCGCACTACCAGGTCGCCGACCTTGCATCCGCGCTTGGAGCCGGTTGTGCCGCCCGTGTCTGTCGCCACATAGGGGCCACCAATAACGGCCGCACGGACAAATCGAGAAACGGCTTCCTGAAAACTAGCCAAAGATATTTGAAATTTTGATTCCACCGGCCGCCTGGCCGATGATCGAGTTGTCAGACAAGATCAGAGGTCGGCGACCGATGGAACTTTTCGCAAAGCTGTTTTCCAGCCTGCTGGTTTTT
>Ga0209581_1001569_pt1 | contig 25807 bp, 27 predicted proteins | sample Coa_R2_FD_187160 | JGI IMG/M metagenome (GOLD analysis project Ga0209581, IMG submission 187160) | Surface soil microbial communities from Centralia Pennsylvania, which are recovering from an underground coalmine fire - Coalmine... | ecosystem: Environmental > Terrestrial > Soil > Unclassified ...
CCAGTTTTTCATTGTATTGATTCCACTCAATCATGAGAATTGGTCAGTAGGGTCTGATCCAAAGCTTCTCCTGTGTAGGAAATTAGATTAGAATGTCAGTAAGATGTGGAGTTAGTCGACAAAGCATGAATAAGTCAAACTCGCTTTCTAGTACTAGTTTAATGTAGCTGCATTAACCGTTGATACTTACCTTCTAGGACTTCAGGGAACATGCTTCTTTTTTTTAAATCAAAATTAAATTGATAAATTTCATTAGCAAGCTTTCTTACCTTCTCTGAAGAATTATCTTTATAAAATCGATTGTATGGTAGCAACAAGCTTCTTGCAATATCTTTTGTAATCCCTTCAGTAGCTGCCCAATCAATTAGACTTTGATAATTCTCATTATTCACACCTCGAAATCTCTTTTGAAGATCTTCCCTAAAAAAATAAATTTCAAGAATAAGAGTAATAGCAGGAATATTAGTGGGAAAGGGAGAAGGACAAAAATCCCTATGAATCATAGACCTGCCTTGATCATAACAATCATCGCCTTTTAGAATGGATTCTTCCCATCTTTTCAGGAACAAAATTTCGTCATCTACAGGATGGATGAGTCCTCTACTTGAGCTTTCATGATGGTATAGCTTAGCGTCTGCATCATATACAATATCATACCCTTTTTGTCGAATTCTCAAACAGATATCTACGTCTCCAAAGACAACTGTAAATTTTTCGTCAAATCCTCCCACTTCGGTGAATACAATTCGTTTTATTAGCATGCAGGCGCCGGTGACTGCACCTACTTTTCTTGAAATTTTATGTAAATTTTGATATTGGGGTTTGTCATAATGTGAAAATGAAAACGCATGTGTTGCTGGTCCGCCTACCCCAATCAAAATTCCGGCATGTTGTATTGTGGACTCATAGAACGGCGATTTTGGAAATAATAGCAATGAGCCCACAACACCGACGTTATCATGCATTGCATAAGACATCATTGATTCAAGCCAATTTGCTGTTATAGCTTCTACATCGTCGTTAAGGAATAAAAAATACTCGCCAATGGCATGTTTTACAGCAAAATTATTCATCTTTGAATAATTAAAAGGCTCATCATATCGTAATGTTTTATAATTTAATTTTTCAAAAAAATTCAACGTTTCTTTATTCCTTGAATTTGTTACTATGATTATCTCGAGATTCTTGTAGGTTGAATCCTTTATGCTCTTAATACAATTATTCAATTTGTGAACGTTATCTTTTGTAGGGATTATGATGGAAACGAGAGGAGCGATCTCTAAGTCAAATAAACTCTGTTGTATCCCATCTGTTAATTTCTTTTTAAAATTTTCGTCGGTTTGGCCATTTGGACTTTCCTTTCTCCATAAGCGAAGAAACTGTTCTTCTTTTTTGGTAAAGAAAACTGGCAAAACGCCTCTTCTTTTTGCTATAAAGAAAGCAAATCTGACCGATATTTTTTTTAGCTTGGCTTTCTTCTGGTTTTCTGAATTATTCTTGAGAAATCTGTGATAGATATGTAAGAGCTTTTCTAGAATCAATATTGGTAGTACGTTAGATGACCTATTAAATTAACTAACCTAAAGTATTTCATTATAATTTGATAATTTTTTAGATCTTGTATTCGACCTAAAATTGACAGTGGTTTAACATCTAAACGAACAAATGTTGTGATAATTAACAACAAAAATTAACAAGGGTTAAAATCCTCTTTGTTTTTTGATAATCGAACTATCATGAAAAGAATTTCTGAGCCGGTATTAGTGACTGGCGGAGCAGGTTTTATAGGCAGTCATATGGTAGACGAGCTAATTTCAAATGATTATGAGATTCATGTTTTAGATAATCTTTCTAACGGAAATTCAGAGTACCTTAACACATGGAAAAAAAATAACAAATTCAAATTTATTAAAAAAAATTTACTCGATGGAGACTTGACAGAATCATTAAATAATTATCCAACAATTTTTCATTTTGCAGCAAATCCAGAAGTGAGAATTGGTACCTCTAATCCCGAAATTCATTTTAGACAAAATATAGTGGCCACTTTCAATCTATTAGAAGCATTACGGCAATCTAGAATTGAGATGTTTGTTTTCATGTCTACATCAACAGTTTATGGTGAACCTTTTGAAATTCCTACGAAAGAAACCTATGGACCTTTGCAACCTATATCTACATATGGTTCCACAAAGCTATCTTGCGAATCTCTGATAAGTGGCTATGCGCATACATTCGATTTCAAAGCACGTATCTATAGGCTTGCTAACATAATAGGTGAACGCAGTACACATGGAATTATTTTTGATTTTATCAGTAAATTAAAACAGAATCCAAAACAATTGGAAATTTTGGGAGATGGTACTCAAAACAAATCATATCTTTACGTTTCTGATTGTATCGAGGGCATAAAACAGGGCATTGAACATGCCAAGGGAACTGTTGAGATTTTCAACATAGGATCTGAAGATAGGATTGATGTCAAGTCTATTGCAAAAATAGTGAAAGAAGAGATGAATCTGCAAAATACCATTGAGCACTACACTGGTGGAGTTGATGGAGGAAGAGGCTGGAAAGGAGATGTAAAAGAAATGTTACTGGATATAAGCAAACTTAAGTCTCTTGGATGGGAGCCTGCTTACAATAGCTACGAAGCAGTCAAACTAACTATTAAAAGAAAATTAAATCAACGAAATTATTAAAATAAACTTCATTCTTCTATTGTGATTTTTGGATTACAGGTTTGTAATACAAACTATTCCATTCGTACCTATAAAATGAATCAGATCTAGCCCACGGATGCTTTGCAAGCAACATATCAAGCATGGATTTATCATTAATTTGTGGACGAGTAGGACTCTCATGATGATATAACCTCGCATATGGAGTGTAAATTATCTTGTATCCATTTTCTCTCATACGTAAACACAAGTCGTAGTCATCATAATTCCTTAATTTTTCATCGTATCCTCCCAGTTTTTCAAAAACTTCTCTTCTTATCATATAACACGCACTTGTAACTGCACTAGTTTCCCTTACAACTTGGGCTAACCCATTTACTTCAAAACTATCTTTTTTCATGCGATTAAAACAGTGATCTCCTGTGCCATTTTTTGTAATATAATCTCCTGCATGTTGAATCAAGTCGTCTGGATAAAGAAGCATTACACCTACTACGCCAATATCTTTTTGTTGGGCATATTGGAGCATGTTTTCTATCCAACTTTCTGTTATAATTTCGGTATCGTCATTTAGGAAGATCATATACGGTGAGTTTGTGTCGTTCACTCCAATGTTGTTCATTCTTGACCAGTTGTAGGGAAGTGATGGTCCTATTAGGCCTGTGGTAGGATCAACTCTATTTTTAATTTCGGAACAGTCCATACTTTTGATTTCTATTACTTCGTAATCGTTATTTCCATTAACAATTACCCATATTTTGTAATTTTTCCATGTAGTCTTTGTTTTTATTGATTTGACACATTTTTTTAGAAAACTTATCTGTCTGGTAGGTATTAGAATATCAACGGGAGATTTTTCTGAAATCTTGTAATCTGTTTTGTAAAGGCCCCAACCGGCCCCTATCTCTGCTTTGGCATCGATATTCATTCTTTTTAGATGACTTTGCAATAAGCTTTTACCTTGTTCATAAATCCACGGTTTGGCAAGGGCATTTCCCGCACCCGAAGCTTCACTTTTTCTCCAATGGTACAGAATTTTTCGTATGTGGTGAACCTTGTTTGTTCTTTCCAAAATGCGGAAAAACAAATCATAGTCTTGTGCTCCTTCGAATTCCGGATTAAATCCTCCTGCCTCATCAACTAATCTTTTTCTTATAACTGCTACATGAATCAAATAATTCATGCTCTGTAGCAAAAACAAAGAAAAATCAGGTTTGTAAAACGGTTCTACATACTTACCTTCATTGTCAATTTTGTCTTCGTCTGAATAAATGAAATCTATTTCTCTATCATAATTTAAAACTTTGACAATTTCATACATTGAATCAGGTGCTAATTCATCATCATGGTCTAGTAATAATATGAAGTCTCCAGTAGCTATCTTAAGAGCTTTGTTAGTTGCACCTACTATTCCTTGATTGGATTTTAAGCGTGTTATCTTTATACGTCTGTCCGTTTGCGCATACTGCTTCAGAAATTTTTGAAGTTCTTCAGATGTTGAACCGTCATCACATATGCATAATTCCAAATTAGTATAAGATTGTAAAATGACAGAATCAATTGCAACCTTTAACCATTGCAAGTTTGAATTGTAAACTGGCATTAGTACACTGATTTTTGGTTTGTAAACAAACTCGCTACATTCAAGAACAACATCTGATTGATTACTATCTTGTAATAATTGTTGTACGTCTGATCTCTGATCTTTGATATGAAATTCCCTTTTTCTGAACTTGGTACCTATCTGTTTAAATAAATTGCTTATTCCTTGTTGAGATGCTATCTCGAGAGATCTGACAAGTATTTTTCTAAACTCTCCTCGTGAAGTTTCCTCCGGAAAACTTGAATCGATTTTTCTTAGTAATTTAAATGTAAAACTATTTTTTATCGCGTGATTTTCCGTTTTGTAGCTTACAAGCTCGCTGTTTGCCGACTCTAGCTTGTCCTTGTAGCTTACAAGCTCGCTGTTTGCCGACTCTAGCTTGTCCTTGTAGCTTACAAGCTCGCTGTTTGCCGACTCTAGCTTGTCCTTGTAGCTTACAAGCTCGCTGTTTGCCGACTCTAGCTTGTCCTTGTAGAAAATGATCTCATTTTGGAAGTGGTTTACTTGCTTATCTAGAGAATTGTTGTACTTTTCATACACGCCCAATAGGGATTTCATTTGTTCTATTTGGCTCTCTAAATGCAAGATGGTCTTCTTTTTCTCTAATATCTCATCATTTAGAAGATTGTATGATTCGTCAATCTTTGAATACCACTGAGAAAACTTTCTAAGTTCAGTAGTGGAATAATCCTTTGTTTGTCCTTTGCATGTGTTAACTGCCCATTTTAATAATCTCGAATAGTTGCCATTCTGTACTTCGGGATATGCCTGCTGTAGATCTGAACGTAAGTTGTAAATCTTTAACAACTGACTCATTGGGTTCAATTCCTCCTTTGCCACAATCTCTTCCAATTTTTTTGAAAGTTCCTTGTGGTGAATCGATTCTAAAGCAGCTTTTAGCATCTTTCCGTTTATCTTATCTCTAGGCGACCTACATACAGCTACGAAATACATGGCATTTTTGAAATCATTACGATCATTTCGAACTACTTTCTGTAAAGAATCACCATGTTGCTCTTTTATATCAGATGGCATAGAAATTAAATCAGAGGGAGCGTCTTCTGTTTCAGATTGTTTTTCAGTTGATTTTTGATAATACAAGTTAACTTCTTGAAAATAATTCTGTAGCAAGTATTCAAATTCAGAGATGAAAAACTCGTGTGTATGAAATGGATTCCTATCTCTTAGTATGACTGAGAATTCTTTGTTAGGCGTGGATAGTATTAAGGTACCCTCCTTTTTCATTATCCTAATACATTCATTTAAAAAATGAAATGGATCTTTCACATGTTCAATAATCTCAAATGCTATTATGGTATCAAAAGAATTGTCCTCGAATTTGGTTTTAAGAGCGTCTCCTATTTGAAAAGAAAGATTCGGGAGAACATAATTTTTCTTTGCAAAAGATATGGCATCGTTAGAAATATCAAGACCGACAATATTTTTTGCATTATTGTTTGCAAGATAATGCGAACCGTAGCCAGTTCCACATCCTATGTCTAATACCTTTTTATCTCTGCAAAATTTGCTTGCAAAAAAATATCTTTGAACGTGTTCTTGAATAAGCTTATGATTATACTTATTTCCAGGCGTTAATCTTTCTACATAGTTACTCATTAATACCTTTATTAATCTTGTAATTTATTGAATATATAGTTATAATTTCAATTTGTAATTTCTTGAGAGTAGATTATTAGAATTTGACTTGGAAAGGGAAAGAAATTTAATTAATATTTAATTTACTCCTCAAATTGGAATTAAATTCACTAGAGTTAGCAAGAAACATAGAACACAGATTTGATTGGAGTTTTGATGTAAAAGAAAATCAAAAGTACAAGATGACTACTACAGCTCTAGGAAAGAAAGGGAATCCATATTCATGCTATTTTTGTGTTATATTGCTTGATAAAGATGGGTGGGAAACTAAGAGGTATATTAGATGGCTAAATGATTTTACTAATGTAGAAAAAAATTACGATTTGATATTCAATACAAATAATGTGAACAAAATTATAGTGGGTTATCGGTTCAATGTGGAGACGCCAGTTAAAAGCGATCTAGAAATTTTAGTTAAGAATCCAACATTACTTGAATTAGAAATAGTTGGAGATGAGTATATTGAGTCATATGACGATTATGATAAATTCTCGGTACCACTAGTTAATCTTACCAAAGATGAAGAAGATCTTTTGGAAAAAAAAATTGTATGGATTTTTGGCTCTGGACGATCAGGAACTACTTGGCTAGCTGGTATTTTATCAAAACACGAGGAAAATTTCTGGTGGGATGAACCCTATATAGGAGCGCATTTCGAATTTTTTGAAAATTATCAATCTAGAGGTTCAGGATATTTCTTGTCAAATTCATATAAGAATAGTTGGTATGAATGGATACGCAAACTGATTCTTTCCAGAACTTTTTCACAAGTACAATCTTTAACGAAGAATGTGATAATAAAAGAACCAAATTCAAGTAAAGGTTCTCCTTTCATACTTGAATGTCTGCCAAATTCTAAACTAATTTTCCTTGTAAGGGATGGCAGAGATGTTGTGGATTCTCACATGGATGCAATCAAGCCTGGTTCATGGAACCAAGATCCTTACTGGCAATATCAATTAGCAACATTTGGTAGAATTGGAACAATCAGAACAATGTCAGAAATATGGCGTGATTCGATAGAGGCAACGTTGAGAGCTTATGAGAAGCATGACCCTAAGTTGAGATTATTAATAAAATATGAGGATCTGAAAACCAATACGTTAAGTGAAGCAAAAAAAATCATAAATCTTGTTGGCATGAATTTATCTGATACTCAAATTACAGAATTGGTAGAACAAAGCTCGTTTGATAAAATACCCATTTCTAAAAAAGGTACTGGAAAATTCTATAGAGCAGCCTCAACAGGTGGCTGGAAAGCCAATTTTAACAAAGAAGAACGAGATCTCATGTATTCAATAATGTCTGAGACCCTGAAAAAATTCGGATATGCCACCTAAATAGACCTTCTCTGTCTCACTACGAACATGATTTTTGGCATATATTCTTCAAGTGAAAAATATTGTAAATAGCATTATATTGAAAGTATAATCGGTCATAAATCATGAATAGTAACCTGTTTAGTGAATTATGGAATAGACGTTCTTTATTGTTATTATTTGCACTAAATGACGTAAAGGCAAGATATAGAAATTCTGTTCTTGGTTTTCTCTGGTCCTTTCTTGAACCACTTTTGATGTTATCAGTATTGTATGTGGTTTTTTCTAATCTATTCAAAAATAATATAGAAAACTATCCAATCTATCTCCTTCTTGGATTGATAGTCTGGTACGGGTTTTCACGTGCCACAACCTTTGGGCTTTCAAGCTTGACAGCAAAATCGGGTATAATTAGCAGAATTTACTTTAGAAGAGAAATAGTTGTTGTAAGCTCCACTCTTACGGCTTTTATTATGATGGGCTTTGAGTTCATAGCTTTTGCAATATTTGTAATTGCATTTCATTTCACTCCATCACTCACTACTGTCTTTTTGCCGCTACTATTGATCGACCTTTTTATTTTATCTACCGGAGTATCATTATTCTTAGCTGTTCTAAACGTTAGATTCCGAGACATTCAATTTATCTGGCAGATTTTATTACAAGCAGGATTTTTCCTATCTCCTATAATTTATCAACCAAAAATAATTCCTGAACATTTGCGGCAAATCTTTGAAATTAATCCCTTGGTTCCAATGATAGAAACAGCACATAATCTAGTTCTTTATGGTCATTTCCCCTCCCTCGTAATGACAGCGTATATTACTATAGTTACAGGGTTCGTTTTTGTCATTGGTTACATTACCTTTAAAATTAAGGGCAAGAATATTGTTGAGGAGTTATAGATGCAACCAGATATCTCCATAGAAGTTAAAAATCTTGAAAAATCATTTGTAATTCATCACGAAAGAAAAACCTCCATTTTTGATTATGTTTCATCATTTATGGGGAAAAAAGAAAAAGTTGATACCCTGACGGTTCTCAAAGAAGTATCATTCTCAGTTAAGAAGGGAGAAGTACTTGGAATCCTTGGTTTAAACGGTAGTGGAAAAACGACATTACTGAAAATTATCGCAAATATCTATTCTCCGGATAAAGGAGAAGTAATAACCAATGGAAAAATAACACCATTCTTGGGCCTTGGTGTCGGTTTCAATGGAGAACTTACTGCCCGAGACAATATTATTATCTATGGTGTTATTTTGGGTCTTGACAAAGAAAAAATAAAACAAAAAATCGATGAGATAACCAAGTTTGCTGAACTTGAAAGATTCTTGGATACTAAAGTGAAAAATTTCTCTAACGGCATGAATGCTCGACTTGCTTTCTCTACTGCTATTTCAGTGGATCCTGACATCCTCTTAGTTGATGAAGTCCTTTCAGTAGGCGACCTTACATTTCAACAAAAGAGCTTCAATACGTTCTTGGGTTTTAAAAAGAAAGGAAAAACGATCGTATTTGTCACACACTCATTGGACCAAATCCAAAGTTTTTGTGATAGGGCAATTCTCTTAAACGACGGTAAGATAATCTCAGAAGGCAGTCCAGATAGTGTCATAGAGGCATACAAGTTCTTGGCTGCAAAAAAATGATCTCGGAGATTTCTTGATGACAAAGAAAAAACTTCTTATTTTTGGAGTAAGCGGGCTAACTGGCTACAAAATAGCAAAACTTGCAGAGGAAAGCTATGATGTTCATGGAACTTATAATCAAAGATTTCTATCATTAGAAAACTGTATAGTACATAAGGTAAACTTGTCAAACAAAGATGAGGTATACAAGATTTTCTTATCAGTCAATCCCGATCTTGTAATTAATACAACAGCATTGCATAATGTTGATTACTGTGAAGAGCATAATGGGCAAGCCATTGATGTAAACGTAACGGCTGTAAAAAGACTGCGCGAAGACGCAGAACGCTTTGGTTGCAAATTGATTCATATTTCTACAGATTATGTATTTGATGGAAATAACAATAAGCCTTATGTAGAATCTGATCAAGCAAGCCCTATCAGTTTCTATGGAAAATCAAAATTGGATGGAGAAAAAATCCTAGAAGGTTCAAGACATATTGTGGTAAGGCCAAGTGTGGTTTACGGCTGGACGCCACTTGAGCTTGCAGGAAACACATCCAGTTCAGGAAAACCAATGAACTTTGCACTCTGGGTTCTAACAAAACTAAACAAAAAAGAACCAATCAAAATTGTCACAGACCAGTTTGCTTCCGCAACTCTTGCAGACTCTCTTGCAGAATCAATCCTAAAGATTGCAGAGAGCAACAAGTCAGGATTGTACCACGTATCAGGATTGTCATGCGAGAGCAGATATGACTTTACAATAAAACTTGCAGAAAAGTTTGGCTATGACACTTCGCTTGTCTCCCCCACCACATCTGCATCTTTTGTTCAAAAGGCAAAAAGGCCAAGTTACTCATGTCTTGACTGTCAAAGGGCAATTCAAGAATTTGGATTGAAGCTTCTCACCACCGAAGAGGCACTTGACATAATGAAAACCCAAGTAGAAAAAGAGGCACCACATCTTCTTGGAAATAGATAAGATTTCATACTGCTGACAAATCATAAAGCAAAAAATTGTGAAATCTATTTATCTTATGTAAAATTACCAATCTCGTGCCATTTACATTCAACCGGCTATCTATTCCAGAAGTTATACTTGTAGGAGCTAGAGCATTTCCAGACGACCGTGGCTTCTTTATGGAAAGCTTCAAGGAATCTACCTTCAAAGAAAACGGAATAAATACAAAATTTGTTCAAGACAACTATTCTCATTCTATTAAGGGAGTACTAAGAGGATTACATTACCAGAAAAACCCAAAAGCGCAGGCAAAGCTTGTCATGGCAATAAGGGGAGAGATATTTGATGTTGCAGTTGATGTAAGAAAGGGGTCACCAACGTATGGAAAATGGGTTGGAGAGAAACTGTCTGAGCAAAACCATAATCTACTCTATGTTCCAGAGGGCTTTGCTCACGGCTTTGTTGTACTAAGCGAGCAGGCAGATGTTGTCTACAAGGTAAACTCGGAATATTCACCTGAACATGAGGCAGGCATCTTATGGAATGACCCTCAAGTAAACGTCAAGTGGCCAATAGGGAAACCAATAATGATAAACAAGGATTTGCAATTGCCGCTTCTCAAGAACGCTGACAATAATTTTGTTTACAGTCCAAGTTCACACTAGGGTTAAATAACAAATTCTGATCTCAAAAACACATGCAGGCTCTAGTCACCGGCGGAGGAGGATACATTGGTTCTATACTAGTTCCAAGACTATTACAAGAAGGCTACAAGGTAAAGGTACTAGACAGATTCTTTTTCGGAAAAGAAACATTAGCATCAGTTTCTAAAAACCCCAATCTTACATTAATCCAAGGAGATACAAGATGGTTCGATCCTAAAATTCTACGAAATGTAGATGTTGTGATGGACCTGGCAGCGTTATCAAACGATCCTGCAGGCGAACTTGACCCGCAAAAGACGTTAGACATCAACTACAAGGGAAGAGCTCGAGTCGCAAAATTATCAAAACAAGTCGGCGTCAAGAGATACATCTTGGCATCAAGCTGCAGCATCTACGGATTTCGGGAAGGCCAGCTTGATGAAAAGTCCCCAATAAATCCACTAACAACTTACGCAAAAGCAAACAGACTGGCAGAGATTGCAGCAAAAAAGCTTGCAGACGACAAGATTACGGTTACAATGCTAAGATTTGCAACAGTATTTGGCTACTCACCTAGGATGAGGTTTGACCTGGCAGTCAATGGAATGGTTCTTGGATTTTTCAAGAACAGACAGATTCCAATAATGCGTGACGGTACCCAGTGGAGGCCGTTTATCCATGTAAAAGATGTCGCAGAAGCCTACATCAAGGTAATACAAAGCCCAAAGGAAAAGATCAACGGAGAATTATTCAACGTGGGATCAAATGACCAGAACTACCAGATACTGCCGTTAGCAAGAGAGGTAGCACACGCAATCAAGATACCGTTCAAGAAAAAGTGGTACGGCGACCCCGATACAAGGTCATACAAGATATCTTTCAACAAAATACGAGACACACTAGGATACAAGACCAAATATACCGTTGAAGACGGCGCAAAAGAGATCTACGAAAACCTCAAGAAAGGCACGCTTACCGACTCTCTCAAGACAAAGACAGTCGAGTGGTACAAACATCTTCTAGAGTCAAAAAAGACGATAGACTCTATAGTGATAAAGAACACGGTACTATAATCATGAAAGGAATCATACTTCACGGCGGGCACGGAACAAGGCTCAGACCTCTTACCCATGCAGGCCCAAAACAACTGCTTCCTATTGCGAACAAGCCAATGTCACAGTATGCACTTGAAGACCTTCGAGAAGCTGGGATTACGGAGGTTGCAGTAATCATTGGTGATGTCTATCCAGAAAAAGTGAAAGAATTCTACGGAGACGGATCTAAATTTGGAATAAAGGTCACATATGTACATCAGGACAAACCAAAAGGAATTGCCCATGCAATACGTCTCTGCAAGGACTTTATCGGAAATGACAGGTTTGTTGTATACCTTGGAGACAACATACTTCGAACAGGCCTCGTTGACTATACCAAGAAATTCCAAGGTTCAAAAGCAGACGCCATGATACTTTTATGCGAAGTTGACGACCCGTCTAGGTTTGGGATTGCCGAGCTTGACGGAAATAAAATAAAAAAAATCATGGAAAAGCCAAAGAACCCGCCCTCAAACCTTGCAGTAATTGGCGTGTATTTTCTCACGCCAAAGATCTTCGACATCATCGACGAGCTAAAACCATCGTGGCGAGGCGAATTGGAAATAACAGAGGCGCTCCAGCTATTGATGGAGTCAGGAAATGTCATAGAATATGATACCGTAACCGGATGGTGGAAGGATACCGGAACCCCAGAAGACATCCTGCATGCAAACCAGCTGGTGCTTGATTCAATTGGAACCCCACAGCAGTTTCAGGTAAACAATGGCGCAGAGATTCGCGGAAATATCATTGTAGGAAAAAACACTACAATATCTCGAGACTCGTTTGTCACAGGCCCTGCAATCATTGGAGAAAACTGTACTATTGGTCCAGCCGTACGGCTAGGACCATACGTATCAGTTGGAAACAATAGTACCATAAAAAAATGCGACATTGAAAATTCAATCATCATGGAAGGTGCAAAGATTGACGCCAAGATACATTTGGTTGACAGCATCATTGCACACCAGTCAGAAATCGAGGACCACACGCACCCAAAGAAGCACCAGTTCCTTCTAGGTGAGAGGTCTCAGATACGTCTGTAACAATTGAATCTCACGCCAATGATCTTTTCCTCCCTACATGAGCATGAAGACTGCGTCAATATTTTCCAAAAACGTAAAAGTAACCGAAAGATCCAAAAGGTCCCTCAAGACTACCTCACAACTTGAGCTCAGAAATGTGCCTGAACTTTTTACAGTTTGATGCAAACCTGTAGAAAATGTTTCATCAGAGCATTACCCTATGTATAATACTTATATGGTAATACCACCAAAGTAATACCATGACGACGGTGATTTCGGCCAAGATACCAGACGAGCTTAAAAAAAAGGCCAAACTTCATCACGTAAATCTAAGTAAAATTGTAAGAAAAGCAATTGAGGACGAAGTAAGAAAACTAGAAGAAGAAAAACTCTCAGGGGATCTTGAAAGGGTAGGCCGAGTCCTTAGAAAAAGTGTCAGCAGCGGCGATATTGTAAAGGCAGTAAGAGCATCAAGAAATGAACGATAGGCTGTACGATGCAAGTTCAATATTGAACCTAGTAAGGAACAAGGATTCAGGCTCTATAGCCATTTTGCGCAAGCAGTATTTGCTAGATCTGACCATATACGAGATATCAAATGCAATATGGAGGCTTGTGTACCATGAAAAAAAGATCACACAAGAGCAGTCAGATGTTCTCCTTGAATCCATACTTTTTTTGACACAAAACATGAAGACTGTAGCAATGACAGGACTTGAAAAACACACGTTGGAACTTGCCATAAAGGAAGGCCTTACAGCCTACGATGCATCATATCTCGCAGTTGCAGAAAAGTCAGGCCTTGTACTTGTAACGGATGACCGCAGCCTTGAAAGAGCTGCAAGAAGATACGTCAAAGTAATGAAAACTAGTGATTTTTGAATTACCAATCAAACTGGTACGCCTCATACGCACGCAAGTTTTCTTTCGTCCATGTCACCTCTACCGTATAATCAATGTATTTCACAACAGGACGCGGTGATGCATGCACCTTGTATCCAGTCTCGGAATCAACCTTTAGCACGCGAGTCTTAAGTTCTGTCCCCTTTGGAATGGAAAACTTGTACGTGAACTTTTTACAGTCAGATGCAAACCTATAGAAAAATGTCCTTTCTGGCTCCTCCCAGTCATACTCTAGTTTCAATATCTTCTTCTGCTTTGGCTTCATCGGGCGGTTCAGCTGCACGTTAAACTCCTTGTGGAAGGGCTTGTTTGCATTCAAGGCTAAAATCTCCATCTTGTTTCCCCTGTCGTCTCTTACTGTAACATTCATGTCTGCAAACTCTTTTGGGGTGTCACCATCAAGATAGTAGAATATCTGCGACTTTGCCTCCTTTGATACGTTTACAACATTCCATATCCAAGAGTGATGTACTAGCATTGTCTTTGGTTCTGTGACATCAAGGTCTATCTCGATGCCATTGAAGGTAAAGTTGTTCACAGTCTTTATCTCTTTTTCAAGGTTCTTTGACGTTACCTTGGATTTTCTTGGTGCAATCTTGTTTCCAAATCCATCTCCGTAAATGTTATACAGATTTAGCTGCTCGCCGTGCTTGATAGAATAATCGCCAATGGGATGCATGCCTGCCTTGCACATGTAATACAAGAGAGGTTTTCAGACAAAAATGATAATTACCACACACCGTGAATCCTAGCATGCAATCTTGCGCAGTATGGCTCACAGGTCTTCCAGGTTCTGGGAAAACAACTATTGCAGCACTATTGTATGATCACCTAAAATCAAAAAACACTTCATGCATAATACTTGATGGCGACGAAATCAGAAAGACCGTATCAAAAGACCTCGGATTCTCGCCAGAGGACAGAAAGGAGCATAACCGAAGAGTGATAGAAATAGCAAAGCTGCTTGTAAAAAACGGAATCATACCTATTATACCATTGATATCGCCGTACCGAGAGACAAGAGATGCGGCAAGAAGAGAGATCCCAAACTTCATTGAAGTGTACGTCAAGGCATCGCTTGATACATGCATCAAGAGAGACCCTAAAGGACTGTACAAAAAGGCAAAGAATGGCGAGATTTCAAACATGACAGGACTCCAGTCGCCATACGAGGAGCCGCTACACCCAGAAATCATTTTGGATACCGAAAAAAATACACCGCAACAATGTCTTGATGTAATGATCAAGAAAGTAAACCATCTTGGATACATGAACTAAAAATGCGTTCTATCTAGCAAGCCAAGGAAAAACAGTAAAAGAAGCAAAAAAGAACATAAGAGAATCCGGTCCATGTATGACAGGGCTGGCGTAATCTCTGAAACACAAGGGAGAAATCTTGTGGAAAAGGCACAAATTTTTGTTGCAAAGGCAACCGAGATTCTAAAAACATGACCTTAGGTACTCATCAGGAAACTCATTCTGCATTATCGTCTTGATTAGGCAGAGCCAAAGACTGCAACTTAAAACAGTATAGCATCTTTGATTCCTATCACTTTATTAAAACGACAAAAGATGGCAAGAGATATTGAGATACGCCATATTGTGCATGTCCCTGATACTGCTATCTGTAACAGTACAACTTGCAGAGGGTGCAACGCAGCTCACGGTGTCTACCGACAAAAGTTCCTATGCTGCAGGTGATACGATAACAATCTCAGGCAAGCTACTCAACCCAGGTGACGCAAACACTGCAGTCCTTCAGGTATACAACACGTTTAATGTATTGATGCAGATTGGAGTAATCAACATAGCACCTGACGGGACATATACAACACACATCAAGGCAGAGGGTTCGGGGTGGAATACAAACGGCACCTATGCAATCAAGGTTCTATACGTCTCCCCGCCTGCAAATGCGGTCGCATCAACTACAATATCATTTAGCACAATACAGATCCAGACTGCACAGCCAACCGTATCCCAACAATCAACACCACAAACGGTACCGCAGCAGACCGTACCACAACGGTCTGTACCTCAATCTACGCCTCAAGCTACACTGCCAGCAACACCTGTACAAATTCCGTTCTGGGCAAAGGACACGGCGCGAAAATGGCATGACGGCATTGTACCTAATGCAGAGTTTGGCAAAGTGATACAGTTCATGATATCGTCAGGCTTGGTCAAGACAAGCCAGCAGATTACCTCACAGGACTTGTTTGAGAACATACCACTCTGGGTCAGGGCTCCGGCGGGATGGTGGTCCCAAGGTCTAATATCTGATTCAGACTTTGCAGACATGGTCCAGTTTCTGCTAAACAATGATGTCATCAAGCCCTGAGTTTTATACGGTACATGTGCAGGTTAGATTTTGCACGTTCACGCAGCCGCACCAATGCCTTGATACGATAATTAAGAAAATCAATCTCGAATACCTATGACTGGATACCCTTCAAGTCGTTATATCAAAAAACAAAACGCCTCAAACAGTATTATACAGCTTGACTGCTTGATCCGCAGGCAGTACAGTGAAGATAAATGATCAGTTCTCTACTTGCAGCGCATATGTCACTAATGTAATAGAAAATTCTTCATGTATAAGAGCAGGACTGTCTTTATAAGTAAGAAAATTCTTACATTTAACATGGCATCAGAGCAGATAAAATTCAAGACGGTCAAGGTCTCAGACAAGGGACAGATATCTATTCCATCTGACATAAGAAAAGAAATGAAGATAAAAAAAGGCGAGGAACTGCTGCTTGTAAAGAAAGGAGACAAGTTGCTTGTCGAAAAATCATCCAAAATATCCAAAAAGTTTGCAGGTGAGTTTAACTTTATGCTAAAACACGCAGAAACGGTGGCACAAAAGTTGTGGAACAACAAAGAAGATGAGATCTGGGATAGCCTTTGAGCAGGGAGAGATTGTCCTTGTACAATTCCCTTTTACCAATCTGACTTTATCAAAGAAACGTCCTGTTCTGATACTATCCACGGCAATCCATAACAAAAGATCATTAGACTTTGTATGCTGTGGCATAACCTCCAATATCAAAAGTGTAACTCACTCAGTCCTTATCCAAACCAAGGACCTGACGGAAGGATTTCTTCCAAAACCAAGCAGAGTAAAGGTAGACACAATATTCACCTTGGAAAAATCCATAGTGATTCGCAGACTCGGAAAGATAAGGCCCAACGTCCTAGAAAGGGTAAGGAAAGAACTATTTGACCTATTTTGATTTTGCAATCTTCCTCCACTTGCAACGCATATATCTATAACCATATCTTACAAACAAGCCAAACCTTGTCTGAGCTCAACTTGCTACAAGATCTAAAATCTTGATGTCATAATTACCGTCTTCTTAGCACTATCTTGCACAAAAAAGTTGGCGGAGTCGATTAGTTAGGTTATAGCATGAGACTGAAAATCTCCAAGACGGTCATGTCTCATGGGTTCAACTCCCATCTACGCCGCTGTCTTGGGATGACACTCTGTTGCTAATATAGTTTTGTTGGCCATACCTCAAGTTTCCTTTGGACAATGTTATGTAACGTACGAAGCAAACTGCAACCAAAAATCATATCTGGGAACAATGTACCTGAAGCTTTATCTCGACCTACCATATACCAAAAAGCCGTGAGGATTACTCCGGTTATCGTATCGATCATACTTGCAAGCTCCACACTTGGCATTGAATCTGCGATGGGGGACGCATCAAGCGGAATGACAAGTCCTGGCCAGAGCACACCGTGCACAGCATCCCATCCATGCCAAGCTATCTGTGGCGACCACCCGTGCGCACCAGGCGAGGTGTATACTCCGGGAGGCACTGCCGCAAAGGCAAATGCAACCGCATCTGGCACAAACGGAACCAAGACACCTTCGTTATCAACTCAGATGAGCATGGGCGCAAACGTGACTGCAACCAAGATTGCAAACGGAACCAATGCAAATGCTACAGGCGCCCCACTGAAAACCGGAATGGGAATCTCTGAAAATTTGACTGCGACCAAGATTACCAAAGGTACCATGATACCAATGAACGGTACCATGAAAGAAACCAAGAACATGACAGGTAACACAGTTCCACCGCCGGCTCCGATAGTGCCCCCTGCAAAGCAGGTCTCTTCAGGAGTACAGCCTGCTGATGTAAAATGTCCATCAGGATTCCAGCTTGCACTAAACAAGTTTAATCAAAGGCCGGCGTGCGTTACACCTGACGTATTGGCAAAGCTTGTCGCACGAGGCTGGGCTGTTACCCCCTAGTTTCTAATTATCCCAGTCCTGTTGATTCTATTTTGCAGTACCACAACACTTGCAAGAGTTATGACAAGCACTAGGCTTGAGACCACGCCAAACTCGGGCGCCGCAAAGACCTCAAGCAGTAAAGAACTTGGCGCGGCTACCGCATTTGGATTGATTCCATTTGACTGCAGACATGCCTTTGACTGCTCCATTATGGAGTATGGCTGTGATACCTCAGGGCTTGATATCAAGTAACTGTGAAGTTCCTGGTCTGTTGCGCTTGGGTTCAGAGATAGGTATGATTTCATGCCGCTGTCAATCTTGGATACCGACGACTTGTAGATTGTCTCCTCAAGAGGAAGGTTTGAGGCATTGCAGTAATAGTTGCCGTCAGAATCAAACGCGCCATATGCTTGGCTAAAGAGTCCAAGCAAGACAAGCGGTACTGCAATTAATACAGCCTTCAACTGTATCTCTCAAGTATACTGCCACAAAGATTAGTTTTGCGATGTATGGCATCATGACTACAAAAACTGGATCACATTTTTATCTGATGGACGCACTAGATTACAAGTGGGTGCAAGCAGTTCCAACAAAGAATACCGCTCCAAGATACTAAAGGGAGTTAAGGTAGCGCTCAAACACTTTGTATTTGATTTTGACGATGATTCAATAAAGGAAAGGTCTGATTTTCAGCCAAAGTAAGACATCGCAACTCTTAAAAGATAAATCACAAAGGATGGTTTACGTGGCAAAGAAATGCATCATCTGCGGCTGCCAAGACCACAAATTGATAGGATGCCACAACCACAAGTCAAAAAAGTGCTCCTGCTTCAAGGATTCATGATGTAAGGATTTATGATACAAAGATTTGTGATACCAAATTCCAAATCTGGAAATCTCAAATTGATTTAAAGATTGCGAGGTATTGCTTCCCCATTCTTAATTACCGAAAACACAAAACCAAAAAAAGGAATGCAAAAGATAGGGTTTGTTGCCGCAGTGGTACTGTTATGCTCAGTAACTCTTGTTCCAGCATTTTCCGAAGACGATGACCAAGAAAGTGATCACAAGTTTAATTTCGGAGGATATTCAAACAAGACCGCATCTTATGATGACTATTCAAACAAGACCATGTTTTTTGACGATTCAAACAAGACAGGAATCGGAGATGAAATATCAGACTATGTCCACAAGAGAAACGAAATAGAAAAGCAGCAAAGAGAAAAGATCCTCGATGCGCTAAAAGAGTGCAGAGACCAAGTGAAACAGTCAGGCAACAGTACTGGAATGCAGCAGTGCATTGAAACTTTAAAGTCTTCACTGGCACAGTACAAGTCTTTTGTATCGCAGCAAAACATGCAGTTCAAGCAGTTCCGCCAAGGCCTGCTTCCCTTGAATCATGGCATCCTGACACCAGAGCAGAACAAGCAGAACCTAAATCAATTCACGTCTGAAGTTACGCATTCTCATCCAAACATCTCTGCAGGTATGAACAAGATGCACAAGAACAATCGACACCACTAGCAAGTAATCTAAACTACAATTTGCTTCACGTTGTAATTCAATTGTACTGCCTGCATCATTTTCAAAAAATATGACACCGTCTCAAGACAGAATGATGCAACTGAATCGTGGATCTTTGATCCTTAATTCTTAAATCTGGAAAAAGTGGTTCAATATTGATCGCCATGACATAATGCATGGTAGAATAAGCGTCCGAAGTAGCAGAAATCTAAGACCATTTAGGGGTGTGACACTGCGAATCAGACGCTACAAAAAACGTGGACACAGACATGAATTTTACATGACTGTGAACACAAAACAAGAAAGAGTGGAAAGATGCAGAATATGCAAATATCACTCAAAAACTTCTTTTTCTTCCTTTATCTTAATTCTAATACTTTCTTAAATTGTATCTTTATTCTAGATCTTAGATAAGCTTATTAGTTTTGTAATACATGTAATACATGTAATACATATGAAAAAAGATCTCATCACAGTGAGAGATGTGGATGAAAAAGTACTGAGAAACTTTAGAGCGCATGCTATTCAGAAGAAAATGAAGATGGGCGAAGCGCTCACAGACGCCATGAAGAGATGGATAAAAGAGGATAAGATACAGGAACCTGATCCAAAGCTACTTCTGAAGATCAAATCGTTTGACTGGGGTCTTGGTACCGAAAATACTAGCGAAGAAGTCGATGAGATACTTTACGGTTCCAAATGATATTTTTAGACACAAGCTTTCTGTTGGCATGTTTTAACAACCGGGATGGCCATCATTACAAGGCAATGAGAATACTTCGTGATGTTGCGGGAAAGAAGTATGGCACCACGTTTATGACCGATTATATTTTCAATGAAACTGTAACGGTTTCCATGATGAGAATAAAGGATCTTGGCAAAGTCAAATGGATTGGTAATTATCTCCTCAATTCCCTAAAATTAATACGGATAGAAGAAGACGTATTTTTTGACGCATGGAGCATATTTCAATCACAAAAAGGAACAAGACTTGGATTCACAGACTGCACTACAATTGCAACGATGAGACACAATGACATAGAGAATATTGCAACATTTGATAAAGATTTTACAAAGATAAATGGAATAAATTGTATAGGACCATAACCTCCTCACCTAGTATAAAATTGTGTGAAGAACAAATCAAAACACCTATTGAATGCCTTGGTATCATAAACCACAGTTGAAGTTTGATATCACAATTATAGGTGCAGGCATACTTGGAACGTCGCTTGCATATTTCTTATCACACACAACCAAGAAAAAAATTCTGGTACTAGAACAGGCCCCAGAGGTTGCATATCACACCAGTAAAAGAAACACAGGCAAGGTGCACGCCCCCTTTCTCTACGACCCGCAAAAAAAGAAACTCTTTGCCAAGGCAGCAGCACTTGGGTTTGATATGTGGGAAATATATGCAAAGCAAAAGGGCCTTCCTTTCAAAAAGGACGGAGTGCTGGAAATATCGCTTGACGAGCAGGGAACAAAGAGGCTTGAAAAGTATCTCTCGTGGGGGGAGCAGAACGGGTTGAAAAAAGAGGAGATGAAATTTCTGGACGGAAAAGATGTATCAAAGTTAGAGCCCGAAGTAAGATGCCATAACGCAATACTTTGTACCAAGGACGCATCAGTAGACTATGGCAAGTTTACCAACTCATTAATGGAAGATGCAAAACAGGCCGGCTCGTCTTTTCTACTTGATACAAGGGCAGAAAAGATTGAGGAAAACAAAGATTTGGTACAGATCAAGACAAGTTCTAGTGATACAATAGAGACCAAATTTGTGATAAACGCAGCAGGGGGGATGTCAATTGATATTGCACACGAGATGGGAGTTGCACATGATTTAACAGACATACACTTTCGCGGAGAGTACTGGCAGGCTGAAGAAATCTACAACAACCTGACCAAGGTGTCAGTGTATTCAGTACCAAAACATCCAGAATATCCCTTCCTTGACCCGCACTGGATTGTACGCTATGACGGAAGGTGCGAGGTTGGACCAAACGCAGTGCCGGTATTTTCTCCATACGGATACAACTTTACAGAAAACATCAAAGAGTTTCCTTCAAAGATTGTCGAGATGCTGTCATCTGGTGCTGCAAAGATGCTCTTTGATTCCCAGTTTCTCTCGCTTGCATCAGGCGAGTTTCTCTCGTCCGTATCCAAAACCGTAATGATAAACCGAGTGCGAGAATTTCTCCCAAAGATAGACCCATCCAAGTTTCATACAAGGGGAACGGCAGGAGTGCGCGCATCTGTGATTGACAGCAAGGGCTCATTTGTGCCAGATGCAATAATAAAGGAAGGAAAAAATTCAATCCACATACTAAACTACAACTCTCCTGGGGCAACTGGAGCGTTACCGTTTGCAGTACATGTCATAGGGGAACTGGAAAAAAGTGAAAGAGTAAAGATATCGCAAACAAGGTGCGGTCCTTGGCAATATGACAAAATCCTAGAGCACATACGATAAACTGCTTATTAACACCAATACTCAAAACCCATCTGTGTTTTTTAGGAGTTCAGAGTTCTGGTTTCTTTTTGCAATAGGTGTGGTTACCATACTGTTGCATGCATACGAGTTTTTACAACCGCCATTGTGGGCTGATGAAACATCGCCATTTGTAATGGCAATGTCCCTAGTTTCTCCTCACGACTCTGATCTTTATCATTATTCCAGATTGTGGGGAGCACATCTAGGACCGTTTCCACTTGCGTGGCAGCACTATAACGGAAACGCAATAGCAGCATATCTTGCAGCTCCGTTTCTCTATTTTCTAGGAATTAGCGTAACTGCTGTAAGAACTTACGAGCTTGCAGTGGCAATTGCAGTTCTGGTTTTGACATATTACCTTGGAAAGGAATTGTTTTCAAAAAAAGCAGGTATGATGGGAGCATCACTTTTGGCAATACTGCCATCATTTGTATTTTATTCACGCCAGTCGCCGCTGTACGATTGGACCGACCTCTGCATCGCCTTGCTTGTAATCATCTTTGGTATGCGATATCTGAGACACAGGAAGATTCTGTACCTTGCAAGTTCTGTCTTTCTCTTGGGAGTTGGAGTCTACGAGTATCTCTGGTTTGTGTGGATTGTAATTGGACTTCTCTGCACCATTCCACTTTGGATTAAAAAAATCAAGTTTGGCAAGAAATTTGTTATAGCATTATCAGTCGCACTAATTGTTGGCTTTGGTCACCTGATAATTGGCTATGTACTTAGTCCTACACAGTCGCTTGTACCATTTGCTGTTATGACACTGACTGGAAACAATACGCAGTATCCACATGCATCAAACGCAAACTTTTTTGGAAACGCAATGATGCGCTCAAATGATCTTTTTGGTTTTCTGTCAAAACCAAGCGTAGCGTTCTCGTTTTACAATTCTAACTTGTCATTTGATGTGGTAAATTACACATTTTCAGTAATTTTTGGAATCACAACTATTGCATTGATAATTTACATTTGCAAAAGAAGACAAGATGCCAGGAAAATTGGTTCAATCCTAATTCTGATATTGGGAATCTTTGTATCCAGCATGTTTACAATTTCCGAGTTTTTGCCAATCCAGATATCAATACTCTTACCATTTCTATTCGTATCAATTGGCAAGGGTCTGGAAATTATCTTGTCGCCATTACGAAAAAGAAGGCTAGACTATCTTGTTTTGATTGCAATTATACTAATAGGTTCCACACAAATACCGACAATTATCTCTGGATTTGATTACATCCGAGATTCCTCTACTGCACAAACAGCTGGGGTCTATGATGAAATCAACTCGTATATGTCACAAAACCATCTCAAGGCAGTCTCGCTTGATTTCTTTACTGCCAAAGTAATTCCATTTTATTCAGAAGGCAAAGTCATTCCTGTCGTAATGCGTTGGACACTCCCACAGAACAGCGAACTTGATAAACTCAGAGAACCAATGTCTGAAATTGATACACTTGACTTGAGATCAAATTATATTTTTTTGGTCTACTCCTATCCCAATTTCCCTGATTGTACACATCCTTCCTTTGAACAAAAGCCAGTATGTGATGACCTAAGCTATATTGAAAACTATGCAAGCAAGAATAATCTAAAGGCACAAAAAACAAATTTCCTGCTGCCTGACGGAACTGACTTTGTAACGGGCTTTGAATTGAAATGAGTCTCTGTATGGTAACAACCTAAACTATACCGCAAGCACCCTTTTACTTAATTTAGGGCTATCCTTTGAACTACTTTATTGAATTATATTATAACGGGAGGCGCGGGATTCGTAGGATGCCACCTTGCCAAAGTATTGCTAGACCAAGGTCACACTGTAGATGTAATTGACAACCTCTCTACAGGAAACATCTCAAACCTGACCAAGATAAAAGACAAGATAAAATTTCACAAAACTGACATTAGAAATGTTGCAGATCTTGATAAAGTCCTTGCAGGAAAGGACGGAATATTTCATCATGCTGCTCTGACATCTGTCACAGAATCATACCAAAAGGAACAGGAGTACAGGGACGTAAACGTGCAAGGAACAAAAAACATCTTTGATATTGCAAAAAAGAGCGGCACCAAGGTAGTGTTTGCATCAAGCGCAGGCGTATATGGAAACACAAACATCATCCCAACTCCCGAGTCTGCAGAGCCAAGACCCGTAAACCCGTATGGTATCACAAAACTAGATGCAGAAAAGTTGGCGCAAAATTACGGAAAAGAGTTTGACATTGTGGGGTTAAGATACTATAACATATACGGAAACAACGCGGCCGCATCTTCTGCCGGCGTGATATCAAAATTTTACCAAAACATATCTTCAAACAAGCCTCCAGTAATTGACGGAGACGGTACCCAGATTCGAGACTTTGTACATATAGATGACATTACAAACGCAACGTATCTTGCAATGGAAAAAAAGACAGGTTCTGTATTTATCAACATAGGTTCAGGAGAGGCAACATCTATTCTTGACTTGGCAAATCTTTTCATAAAGTATTCAAAAAAGGACCTCAGGCCAGTCTTTGAAAAAGAGGTTCAAGGAAACGTGAGAGCAAGCCAAGCTGACATTTCTTTAGCTAAAAGGTTGCTAGGGTGGCAACCACAAACTAAATTAGCAGAGTGGATACAGAGTTTGTTTACATCATGAAATTGGTCTGCATCCCTGCATACAACGAAGAAAATGTAATCGGTAGTATAGTAAAGCGCTCGCTTGCACACGCAGACAAGGTAATAGTGTGCGACGACGGCTCAACTGACGGTACAGCAAAAATCGCAAAAGAAAACGGAGCAACCGTAATCTCGCACAAAAAAAACCAAGGATATGGTGCATCCATAATTACACTGTTTGACAGGGCAAGGCAAGAAGACGCTGACATTATGGTTACAATTGACGGCGACGGTCAGCACAACCCGGACCAGATTCCGCTCTTGGTAAATACACTGCAGGAAAATAACGTCGATGTAGTAATTGGTTCTAGATTTTTGGACAAGAGCTCAAACACGCCGGGATACCGAAAACAAGGAATCAAGATTATAACATCTGCTGCAAACTTTGGAGCTGATTTCAAGGTGTCCGATGCCCAGTCTGGATTTAGGGCGTACTCCAAAAATGCAATCAAATCAATACATCCAACGGAGACAGGAATGTCTGTATCAACTGAAATCTTACTGAAAATATCAAACAAGGGGCTTGCACTTGCCGAGGTTCCAATTTCTGTATCTTACGACGGCGATACATCAACGCAGAGCCCAGTGCCGCACGGCATCGCAGTATTGATGAACACGTTGAAGTTTATTTCGGTAAAGCATCCGATTCCGTTCTACGGGTTTCCAGGAATTGCCCTTGTAATAATCGGTTCCATAATAGGTTACCAGTTCCTTGACGCTTATCTTAACAAGCAGGTAATATTCTTGGGCTCCCTTATGGCAGCAATCATACTTTTCTTGGTGGGTACCATACTGTGTGTTACCGCAGTGATACTTTTTTCTATGGCAACGCTAATGCGTGAAAGGCAGTAAAACATCTTGCAAGGATCGCCAAAAAATGGCCCAAATTGTAAATTTTATAGTACCACTTTGTGAATTATTGATAATTCCATCTCATGATTTCAAAATAAAATGATCTTAACACAAAAAGTGAACAAATCGTCCATTATGCTTATATATCTAAAATCTTGCAAAATTTACAATAACTATGTACAACAACATATTACGAAAAGTAACTAGTCTATCACTATTAACGATCCTACTAGCGAGTAGTGCTGTTATCGGACTGCCAAGCGCAATCCCATCAGTACATGCTCAAGTAGCTTCGCATCCAAACTTGTTTGTCTCTGCAGAAAACTCTCAGTTCAACAACTACTTTGCCGGCCCACAAGTGGTCCAAGTCGTAGTATCTGATCCAAACATAAACAGATTGGACCAGAAGTACGGTGAACCAGTTGTAACCGTCAACGGTAAGAGACTGAGAATGGCACAGGGTACAGACGGTAACTGGTATGGTTATTTCGCTGATAGAAATCAAGC
>Ga0209581_1001580_pt1 | contig 25679 bp, 12 predicted proteins | sample Coa_R2_FD_187160 | JGI IMG/M metagenome (GOLD analysis project Ga0209581, IMG submission 187160) | Surface soil microbial communities from Centralia Pennsylvania, which are recovering from an underground coalmine fire - Coalmine... | ecosystem: Environmental > Terrestrial > Soil > Unclassified ...
CGGCGTCGACTACTGCTCGCCGGACGCCCCCCACGACGAGATTGCGCGCTCCGTCCGCGCGTTATATGCGACCGGCGTGACGCGGTTCTTTCCGACCGTGATTACCGGGTCTCCTGAAAACATGCTGGGTGCGCTGCGGAATCTGGCGCGAGCAAAGGAAGCGCTGCCGGAAGGGATCGCGATGGAGGGGTTTCACGTCGAAGGGCCGCACATCTCGCCGGAAGACGGCCCGCGCGGAGCGCATCCCCAGCGCTGGGTTCGGCCGCCGGACCTTGAGGAATTCCGCCGCTGGCAGGACGCGGCGAACGGTCTCGTGCGGCTGGTTACGATTTCGCCCGAATGGCCGGGCGCGCCTGCTTACATAGAGGCCATCGTGCGCGAAGGCGTGGTTGCAAGCATCGGACACACCAAGGCCAGCGCGGAACAGATCCGGGACGCGGTGCGCGCGGGAGCGACGCTTTCAACGCATTTGGGAAACGGCGCCCATGCCGTCCTTCAGCGCCACCCGAACTACATCTGGGAGCAGCTGGCCGACGATCGTCTGAACGCCAGCTTTATCGCCGACGGCATCCATCTTGATCGGGCATTTCTCAGGGTCGCCATTCGCGCCAAAGGGGTGGAGCGTTCAGTTCTGATCACTGACGCGGTGATGCCGGCGGGCTGTTCTCCGGGGCCGTATAAGCTCGGCGAAGTTGACGTGGAGCTGCATTCTGACCGCAGCGTACGCCTGCGCGGCGGAACGCGTCTGGCGGGATCGGCCTTGACGATGGATTATGCCATCGGCAAGGTCATCGAGTTCACCGGCATCGGTCTGCGCGAGGCGATTGCCATGGCCACCACCAATCCCGCGCGCGTCGGGCGCATCGCGTCCCGGCAGCGCGGGATCTCCGTCGCCGATCGCGCCGACCTCGTGCGGTTCGAATGCGACCCGACGTCTTGCCGGCTGCGGGTGCTCGAAACATGGGTTTCGGGTGAGCGCGTTTACGCGGCATAGAACCTCTCACGACCGCCTGGCGGCTTCCTGACGCGGACGCCGGATGCTCTGCCGCGTCTCATGAGGCTCCGCTCAACCGCTCGGCGAAGATCGGAGCAGGCGGCCAACACACGCCCGGCCCTGTTGGCTGCCGCCCAGACGCCGGCGGGAGATAATAGCGCGTTGAACACAAACATGCGCTTTGCTGAAATTTTGTCGCGCCGGCGCTGGCTGACGCAGGCTGGCGCGCTAGCCGCCGCGCCCGCCGGTTTGGCTCAGCGCCAGACCTCGCGCCGCCTGGCATATGTGGGAACGTATAGCGCTCTTCAAGGTCCGGAGGGGAGTCGCGGCCGCGGTCAGGGGATTTATCTCTTCGAAATGGATCCGGCGACGGGCGCGCTGACGCGGCGCGATCTTTACCCAAGCGACGCCAACCCCTCCTGGCTGGCCCTGGATCCCGCGCGCACACGTTTGTATTCGGCTAACGAAACAGCTTTCTACGGAAAAGAGCAGTCGGGATCCATCAGCGCCTACGCCATCGACCGGCCGACAGGCCGGCTGACGCTGCTCAATACCGAAAGCTCGCGCGGCGCAGGACCCTGCTATGTCAGCATTCACCCTTCCGGCAAACACGCGCTGGTTGCAAACTACCATGGCGGAACGATCGCCGTGCTTCCGATTTTATCTGGCGGCAAACTCGGTCCCGCCACGGACGTGAAATCAGTCGCAGGGCGCCCGGGTCCGGCGCAAGCCTCCAGCGCTCCGGCCGGCAGCTTCGCCATTAGCGGTCATGATCGCTCCCATGCGCACATGATCCAATCCGACCCGTCGGGCCGGTTCGTCCTTTCAACCGATCTCGGGCTCGACCGCATTCTGATCTGGCGATTCGACCCACAATCGGGCAAGCTCGCCCCGAATGACCCTCCTGAGGTTTCATTGCCGCCCGGCGACGGACCGCGGCATTTCGCATTTCATCCGAACGGTCGCTGGTTTTACAGCCTCCAGGAGGAGGCCTCCACGCTGGCATTTTTCGAATACGACAGCGCGCGCGGACGGCTTGCAGCCAAGCAGACGATATCCACGCTGCCGAAAGGCTACGCCGGGACGAATTTCACTTCAGAGGTGCTGGTATCGGGCGACGGACGATTTGTTTATGTCGCCAATCGCCTCCATGATACAATTGCGTGGTTCTCGATCGGACCTTCCGGGGCGCCCACGCTTTCGGGCGAGGAATGGACCCGGGGAGACTATCCGCGCAGCTTTGCAATCGATCCGTCCGGCAGGTTTCTCTATTCGTGCAACCAGCGCAGCGACGCAGTGACCTGCTTCCGCATCAATCGTCAGACCGGCGCCTTGACCTTCACCGGGCGATACACGCCCGTAGGGACGCCGGCGATGATCCTGTTTTTGACGTGAGCTGGCGCGCCCGGAGAGATTCGAACTCCCGACCTACTGGTTCGAAGCCAGTCGCTCTATCCACCTGAGCTACGGGCGCGATGACCGAGACCCTGTCGCAGATCACACAAAATGATCCGGTCCTTCGAGCAGTTTATCGCAGAACGGAAATATCTGCATGCGTCTTGAACGCCTGCGAGACGCTGCTTCCCTGCAAGGCGAAAGTGATTCAGCAATCAGAGAAGTATCGGCTTAACCACCTGGCCTGAGACATCCGTCAAGCGGAAATGTCGTCCCTGGTATTTGTAGGTCAGTTTCGTGTGATCGATGCCGAGGCAATGCAGAATAGTGGCCTGCAAATCGTGAACGTGAACGGGATCCTTGATAATGTTATAGCAGTAGTCGTCGGTCTCGCCGTACGTAATCCCCGGTTTAATCCCGCCGCCGGCCAACCACATTGTAAAGCAACGCGGATGATGGTCGCGGCCATAGTCATCGGATGTCAGACGCCCCTGGCAATATACAGTCCGTCCGAACTCGCCGCCCCAGATTACGAGGGTATCGTCCAGCATGCCGCGTTGTTTCAAATCGGTGACCAGCGCGGCTGCGGGCTGGTCGGTTTCCTTGCAACGCTTAGGCAGGTCTTTCGGCAAATTTCCGTGGTGGTCCCAATCGCGGTGGAACAGTTGAATGAAGCGCACTCCGCGCTCCGCCAAACGCCGCGCCAGCAGGCAGTTGGCCGCAAAGGTCCCGGGCGTTTTGGAATCCGGCCCGTATAACTCAAAGATGCTGTCCGGCTCCGAGGATAAATCGGTCAACTCCGGAACGGAGGTCTGCATACGGAAAGCCATCTCATATTGGGCGATTCGAGTGCAGATTTCCGGATCCCCGTAATCTTCGAGCTTGATCTGGTTCAGTTCGCGCAGGGAGTCCAGGTATTGCCTGCGCAGGTCTCGCGAGAATCCGGGAGGGTTTGAAAGATAGAGCACCGGGTCGCCAACAGATCGGAACTTGACTCCCTGATATCGGGTCGGCAGGAAGCCGCTGCCCCAGAGACGGTCATACAGCGGCTGGCCGGTCCCGCCCTTTCCCGGCGAGATCATAACGACGAATGCCGGCAGGTCCTGCGTTTCGGCGCCCAGCCCGTACGACAGCCATGCGCCAATGCTCGGACGCCCGGCGATCTGCGCTCCGGTCTGGAAAAAGGTAACCGCGGGGTCGTGATTGATCGCCTCGGTGTGCATCGATTTGATGAACGTCAACTGGTCAGCGATGCGAGCCGTGTATGGCATCAATTCGCTGATCCAGGCGCCCGATTCACCATGCTGCCGGAATGCGAAGCGCGACGGCACCACGGGCAACTTAGATTGAGTGGCTGACATGCCCGTGAGGCGCTGCCCCATCCGAACCGAATCCGGGAGATCGGTCCCGGCAAATTCCTTCAGCTTCGGCTTGTAATCGAACAATTCCATCTGGGAAGGACCGCCGGACTGAAACAGGTAGATGACGCGGCGCGCCTTGGGCGGAAAATGCGGCAGTCCCGGCAAGCCGCCAAGCGGTTCGCCCTTAGCCTCTGTTGTGAACAGGGACGCTAGCGCCGCGATGCCGATCCCAGCGGCTGTGCGTCCAAAAAAGTGGCGTCGCGTCATTTCCGCGCAGCAGTTGTCCATGCGCTACTCCTTGGTGACCGTTTCATCGAGATTCAGCATCAGACTCGCGACTCCTGAGTAGGCTGCCAGTTCAGCGGGATCCAGGGAGCGATTCCAGGGCGAATGTCCCTCATTGAGCAATTCCACAGCCCCTGCACTGTCGCTCCGATAATGGCGGAGGAACTTTTCGAGGGCGCTCATGAGCGCCGCGGATTCGCGACCCTTGGGCCGACGCCCCAACAGCAGCCGCCATCCGAACTCGATGCGCGCCTGCGGAGTCGGTCCGCCGTGGAGCATCATTCGCTCCGCCAGTTTGCGCGCAGCTTCGACATACGTGACATCGTTCATCAAATCGAGCGCCTGAAGCGGAGTATTGGTCCGGGACTCGCGAACCGTGCACGTTTCACGCGTCGGCGAGTCGAACAAAATCATAGATGGGGGCGCAATGGTTCGCCTCCAATAGGTGTACAGGCTGCGCCGGTAGAGTCCTTCGCCGCTGTCATGAACGTATCCCCGTCCACCCGCGAGTTCCTGCCACAGCCCGGGCGGTTGGTAGGGCTTGACGGAAGGTCCGCCAAGCTTTTCGACGAGCAGTCCCGCGGCGGCAAGCGCCTGATCGCGGATCATCTCCGCGGGCAAACGGAACCGCGGACCGCGGGCGAGCAAACGATTCTCCGGGTCACGCTGCAACAATTCCGGCGTGAGTCTGGATGACTGTCTGTAGGTCCTGCTCATGACAATTGTCTTGAGAATGTGCTGGACGTTCCAACCGCTCTGCACGAATTCAGTCGCCAGCCAGTCGAGCAGCTCCTGATGGACCGGCCACTCGCCCTGTGAGCCGAAATCCTCCACTGTTTTCACCAGCCCGACGCCGAACAGCATTTGCCAGAACCGGTTGACAGTAACGCGCGCAGTCAGCGGATTCGACGGATCCACCAGCCAGCGGGCAAGGCCCAATCGATTCGCCGGCCACTCCGGACGAAGCCGGCCAAGAGCTTCGGGCACTCCCGGTGAAACCGGCTCGCCATGCGCATCGTACGCGCCGCGCTTCAGCACGTACGCCTCGCGCTTTGGGCCTTCGGCCATCACCATCACGGTGGGAATGGAATCATAGTACCTACGCCGTTCATTCCGGGCGGCGATCAAATGATTGCGCGCCTCGCGCAGCTCCGTTGGCGCGAAGCGGTCAAGATAGCAGAACGTCAACTTGTCCTGCTGGGCGCGCGTCCGGTTCCGTTCGGGAATGGCAGCCAGCGCGTTGACGGATTCCAGCAGCGGAAGAGTCGCAATCTCTTCCGGCGTGAGCGCCACGTTGTAAGCCCGGACATCGTCGATTGCGCCACGAAATCGCAGGCCCCCTCCCGCGCCGATTCGGAACGGCTCGCTCGCGCCGAACGGATATGTCAGTTCGTCGAATTCAACCTTGATCTTTTGCGGAATGCCGTTGAAGTAAATATGGACGCCTTTCGCCTTGCGGCGGCCGTCATAGGTCACGGCTACGTGCGTCCATTCATTCATCGCGACGGGCTGCTCCGTCTCCAGACGCAGGCTGATGTCGGTGAAGCGGAGGGTTTCGTGCAGCCGTACTTTACCGTTCTTCAACAGCAGGGCGTAGCCCTGGCCTTCCCAGTAATCCTGCGCGCGCGAAAGAATAGCGCCGTCGGGCGATGACGGTTTGATCCAGGCAGAAAAGGTGAAGGGATCCTGCCAATCGAACGGCGCGACCTTTCCGGCGTCAACGAATTGCTTGCCGTCAAACAGGAGCGCTGCTCCCCGGCGACCCGCGGTCGCCGGCAGCGCGCAGCGCTTTTGTTCGCAGCCGGCGACGGGCTCTCCGCCGTCCAGCCCTAAATGGAGGACCTGGCCGCCGTCGATGGTCCACTCGAATGGCGGCAGGCTCGCAAGCGATTTTTCCCAGGTGCGGCGCGCCGCGGTCAATTCTGGCTCGAGCGACGACCACCTTCGTTCCGCTTCGGCGACCTTGCGGTCCAGTTCGGCCAGTTGTTTCTGGTTCTCGGGCGTCGGCGCCTTCACTACGGGCTCTTCGTTTCCGAAGTTGTAGACCAAGCCGCGCTCCGGAACATTGTTAAAGAAAGCGAACATTCGGTAAAAATCGCGCTGCGTGAAGGGATCGTACTTGTGGTCATGGCAGCGGGCGCAGCCCAGGGTCACGCCGAGCCAAACGGTTGCGGTAGTCTCGGTTCGATCGGCAACGTACTCGACGCGAAACTCTTCCTCAATGATTCCCCCCTCGCCGCTGGTGCGATGGTTCCGCTGGAAGCCGGTAGCGATCTTCTGCTCGAGCGTAGCGTTCGGCAGCAGGTCTCCGGCGATCTGCTCGATGGTGAACTGGTCGAAAGGCATATTGCGGCGGAACGCGTCGATGACCCAGTCGCGCCAGCGCCACATATCGCGCGGTCCGTCGGTTTGATAGCCATTTGTGTCGGCGTAGCGCGCCGCTTCAAGCCAGCGGATCGCCATGCGCTCCGCGTAACGCGGCGAGGCGAGCAGGCGGTCCACGACTTTTTCGTATGCGCCGGGCGATGTGTCTGCCAGAAACGCATCCACCTCGTCCTGAGTTGGAGGAAGCCCTGTGAGGTCCAGCGAGACGCGGCGCAGCAGCGTGGCTGGATCTGCATCCGGCGACGGCTTGAGCCCTTCCCGCTCGAGACGCGCGAGCACGAAATCATCAATCGCGTTTGCCGGCCACTGGGCGTCGTGTACGCGCGGCAGCGCCGGACGCTTCGGCGGGATAAACGCCCAGTGGCGCTCCCATTGGGCGCCTTGCTCAATCCAGCGGCGAATGAGGCTGATCTCGCGATCCGTAAGCTTGGACTTTCCGGCGTATGCTGGAGGCATCCGGATGGCCTTATTCTCTGAACTGATGCGCCGGAACATCTCGCTGGCATCCGGATCGCCCGGAACAATGGCCCGCTTATTGTTACCGAGCGGGATTTTGGCGCCCTCCTCGGTATCAAACCGCAGCGCCGTCTTGCGATTGCCGGGGTCGGGACCGTGGCAGGTGAAGCAGTTCTCTGAAAGGATCGGACGGATGTCGCGATTGAATTCGACATCCGCCGTCAGGGCGGGCAAACAGAGCAACAGCCCGCCAAGCGTCAATCGCAGCGCGAAGCCCACTGAGGTTGATTGTACGCCGCGGACGGCGCACGTCGAGGCGCGAACGGGCTTCATCGCGACCGGATCTTGCGCAGCAGCTCCAAGGCGTTGGCGATCTCCGCATCGTCCGGCATGTCGCGCAGCGCCACGCGAAGGTCTTCCTCGCCTTCTTTGAACCTGCCGCTCTGGCATTCGATCAGTCCGAGATTTTTGTAGAGGGCGGCGAGCGATGCGCATGAGCCGCAAACCTGAATCGCCTCGTGAAGCTGCGAAATCGCCGCCTCCCAATCGCCCTTCTCGGCCGACGCAATGGCGAAATTACTGAGCGTTCTCGCCCGTTCAACAATTCCTCCCTGTTGCTTCAGGGCTACGAATCGCGCCTCGTATTGTCTGGCCCGTTCGGGATCGCTCTTACCCAGAGCGCGGAATAAGCTGTACAGCGCCTGGCTGTGATTGGGGTCGAGTTCAAGCGTCCGCTGCCAAGTTTGAACCGCTTCCTGGCTTCTGCCGGCGGCTTGCAAGCACTGGCCGAGAAGAAATGAAGCTTCAGGATTGTTTGCATCAAGCTGCAGGGATGTGCGCAGGGCCGCAATCGCCTCATCATACTGCTGGAGTTCGCGCGCCGCCGCGCCCATCTGAAACCATGCGTCTGCGACGCCCGGATCCAGATCGCAGGCCTGTTTCAGTTCGGGCAACGCTTCCTCGAAGCGCCGCAATTGCACCAGCGCGCGCCCTTTGTTGTAATGCGCCGCGGCGTTTCGAGGCGCCAGCCTGACAGCCTCGGCGAACTCATCAAGGGCGGCTTCCGGCTGGCGTTGATCCGCGAGCGCGATTCCCAGGTTCAAATGCGCGTCCGGCGAACGCGGATCAAGGGCGACCACCTTTCGAAACGTTGACGCCGCGGCGGGGTCGCGCGAGCGGCCCTGCACCATGCCAAGGGCGGTGAGAGCTTTGATATTGTCCGGCTCGAGCGCCAGGGTTTGCTCCAGCTCGCGCCTGGCATCGGCAAACCGATTCAGTCCGGCGAGCGTCAACGCCAGATTGACGCGCGCCTGGGTGTACCGCGGGCTGTTTTCTATGGCCTGGCGAAACAGCTTTTCCGCGGTCGCGGCTTTTCCCGTGCGGCCGTACAGAACGCCGAGGTTGTTCTGGCATTCGGCGCACTGTGGATCGCCGGCCAGCCCCAGATTGAACTCGCGCTCCGCATCCTGATTCCTGTTTTGCTTCATGTACAGCAGACCAAGCTCATTGCGCGCGGCGGCGAGTTTCGGGTCGAGCGCGACGGACTTCTCGAGCGAAACGATGGCTGCGGAATCGTCGCCGGATCTCTCTTGCGCGAGCGCAAGGTTGTACCAGGTCTTCGCATTCGCCGGATCGAGCCGCAGCGCCTCCCGATAGCCCTGGATGGCAGTTTGCACGTCTCCATCCAGCAACGCCGCGTTGGCGCGACTGGCGGTGACGCTGGCGACATTGGCCATTTGCTCCTGCTGCTTGCGCTTTTGGAACTCCGCCAGCTCTTTGCGCGCGATCTCTGTCTGATCAAGGCGCCGCATCAGCTGGGCGAGTTGGAATTGCGCCTCCTGTGAATCAGGCTCAATCTGAAGCGCCTTTTCGAGATGCTGCCGCGCTTCCTGCAAACGATTCAGGCGAGCCAGGACGAAGCCGAGATTATATTGGGAACCGTAATCGGCGGGATTCTCGCGAGCCGCGATTTCCAGATCGTCCGCCGCTTTTTGATACTCGCCCAGGCCGCGGTAGACAAGCCCGCGCAAATAGCGGCTTTCCTGATGGCGCGGACGTCGCCTGAGAACCGCATCAAGGACGGGCAGCGCCTCGGCCTGTCGATCCAGGCCGATCAGGGCCTTCGCAAGAGACAGGCGCGTCTCGTCATCGGACGGGTCGGCTGCAACGGCTTTGCGCAAATATTCGACGGCGTCCGCATATTGTTTTTGCCGCGCATAGAGCGTGCCCAGGCTGGAGAGCGCAAGGGCCGACCGGGGCTGCTCCGCAACGGTCTTTTTCAGCACTCGAACAGCTTCGTCGGAGCTGCCGTTGTCGTACAGCGCCTCGGCGAGGGCGGCGTGATGGCCCACATCGTCCGGCTCGAGTTCGACCGCCCTGCGCAGGTATGTTGCGGCCGCGGTGTAACGCTTCTCAGCAATCAGAACTTCACCCAGATTGTGCAAGGCGGCCGCTGATCTTGCATCGAGCGCCATGGCGGCGCGGAACTGCGACTCTGCTTCGTTCAGGCGCCCGCTCTCCTTCAGCGCAAGCCCCAGCGCCAGCCTGGCGCGCAGCGAACCGGGCGCTCGATGGACGAGCTCCTGAAGCGTCTCTGCGGCTCGCTCCGCCTGGCGGTCTTCTAACAGGGCCAAGCCCAGGTTGTAGCGCGCATCCTGCGATTTGGGATCAGCAGCGAGCGCGGATCCGAAGAATACAGCGGCGCAATGCGCCTCGCCCCGCTGGGCGAACCAGGCGCCGGCGATGTTTGCGGCCTCGCCGGGCGACCGTCCCAAACGCTGGGCCTGCAACTCCGGCGGCGGTTCGCAGTTTCGCGACCCCTGAGCAAAGGCGAGCGAGAGAGCGGCGCCACAACATGCCGCCGTCAGACGGCAACCGGCGATCGAAAAATACGAGCGCACTTCAGCTCGCATCATCGCACAACGGGTTCAGAAAATAAGTTTGAGGCCGAGTTGCAGCGACCGCGGCAGATTCCCCGTGGCGAGCGAGGTTACCTTTCCAAAATTAGCGTCGAGCAGGCTTCCATTCGGCACACCCATGATGACCGTGTTCGGCGTGTTGAACGATTCGGCGCGAAACTCAACGGCCCTGTTTTCAGCGAACGGAAATGCGCGGAATACCGACGCGTCGACATTCCAGAACGCCGATGACCGCATGGCGTATCTGCCCAGGTTTCCAAACGTATATTGGGGCGGGGCCGCAAAGGCTGCCGTATTGAACCACGCCTGGGCGGTTGGGTTCGGCAGGTTGGGGTTGCCGACCAAGTTCGCCCGCAGATAACCTGTGTTCCCGGTATTAGCGCTGTCGCCAGCAACTGTGATGTTGTACGGCTGGCCTGAACGCGCCGTTGCGATGCTGTTGATCTGCCATCCGCCGATTACGTAATCGACAAATCGGCTGCCCGTGGCGAGGGACTTTCCTTTGCCGAAGGGCAGTTCGTAAACGACGTTCACGCTCAATACATGGGTCAGGTCGAATCCGGATACGCTGCGGTCATTGTTGTAGTGATAAGGATCCTGCACGGACTGGCCCTCGACCCCGTACCATCCCGACGAGCCGATGTCGATCGACTTCGAATAGGTGTAGGACACCTGGTATGCGAGACCTTTCGAATAGCGCTTGTTCAGATGGAACTGAAGCGAATTGTAGTTGCCGCGACCGATCGTCCGGTCGTAATACGTCGCGTGGATATAGGGAAAGGGCTGGCGATCGCGAGGATTCCCGGGCCCGGGCGTCAGGGCCACGTTGTAGTATCCGCCGACGTCCAGGCGCCGGCTGCCGGAGCCGGCATAGTCGATGGAGACGGTCGTGCTTGTGTTCAACTGTTTCGCGACGCCGAAATTCCATTGCATGGAGTAGGGATTTTTTCCGTACGGATCATAGAACCACTGCACCTGCTCGAAGGGAGTGGGCGCAGGGAACGCGCCGCTTTGCGCGAAGGGATTCTGGCCGTTTACGGTCGGGGTCGGCTGGCCAGGCACTGGGACGTTCAGATTGTTCGCGAGCTGCTGTCCGATATCGGGCCACGAGCCTTCATAATTCTGCGACGTCTGCGTCACGGCAGCCCAGTTGTCGTAGAATATGCCGAAGCCGGCCCGGATCGCCGTCGTATTGGTGAGACGATACGCCAGACCGAGGCGGGGACCCCAATTCGTGGTGGTGTCGTGATAAATCTTTCCGTTGTCGGACAGCACGACGTGCGCCGGCAGCGTGCCATCGCCCGGAATGCAGGGCGCGCGCCCGCGCTGGCTGCATGGCGGCGGGAGCTTCTGAACGATGTAGGTTCCGTTGTTGAAATTCACCGCGCCGGTTTCGATGCCGCCGTTCTGTCCCACAGTGTCTTCTCTGCCGTACGGCGGGATGAAAGTGCGGTCGTAGCGCAATCCGATGTTGACAGTGAAGCGGGGAGTGGCCTTCCAGGAGTCCTGTAAGTAGTAACTCATAACGCCTCCCCAGCGGGTCGTCTCGTGGACATTGCGGCGTCCGGCGCTGTCCGGCACGTTCAACAAAAACGAAGCCATGGCGTTTCCGGGGAACACGTTGGGTTGAGATGGATCGTTCGTCTGCTGGAAGGCGTAGCTGGAATTGGCATTGTTGTACAACGATTCGAACGTGCTGCTGTTCAGCTCGCCGCCAAAACGGATGGTGTGGCTGCCGATAATCTTGGAGACGTTCGCCTTCCACTGATGAACATTTGTCTCGTTCGGGTTCAAGGAGCGGCTGATGCCCGGTATGACGGTGCTGTATCCGCTGATACCAATGCTTGGCAGCACATTGAATCCGCCAATGAAGCCGCCGGCGAAATCCGGAGCAAAGCCCAGCGCCTGAATCGCGCTGGCGCTTACGTTGGTGTAGAGGTTCGTGCTGTTGGTCTCCTGGTGTGAACGGCCGTACTGAGCCTGGAGAACCAGACTCGGGCTGAAGGTGTGAACCCAGCTGGCGCCGTAATTCTGTCCCGGATTGTCGGTGACCTGATGCGTGTACACGGGCACTCCCGCCGTACCGGAAGTGTCATAGTACAGCGCGCTGTATCGGAACCAAACGAAATCCTTGGAGCTGAAGTTCTGGTCGATTCGCGCCGTGAACTCGTTCTGGTGTTGGATGAACGGCGTATTGTCAATCGCATTATTGTTCCCGACTCCGGTGTTGAACAAAGGCGGCCGGATCTGTTTGACAAAATTCACCAGCCGGGTGTCGATCAAATTGGCAGGTATCTGGTTGCCGGGGAACGGATCGCGGATGAAGCCGCCTGGTTTGCTCGGATCCGGGCGCGTCGTGAAGGGATTAAAGGCCTGCGCCTGTCCGGCCAGATTGCCGCTTAACTCCGCGTCCGTCGGGAAGTGGCGGAATGCGTTCGCCGCCTGCGAATATCGAAATCCTTCGTATGCCGCAAGAAAAAAGTCTTGTTTCGACCGTTGTACAGCTTGGGAAAGAGCACCGGCCCGCCTGCAGCGGCGCCGAACTGGTTCTGCCGGAACACGGTAACGCTGTTCTGAAAGGTGTTGCGAGCATTGAAGGCATCATTTCTCAGGTACTCCCAAACCGCGCCATGCAGATCATTCGTGCCAGATTTCGTGGCGACGTTGATCACGCCGCCCATCACGCCGCCGAACTCCGCCTGATCATCGTGGGCGTTGACTTTGAACTCCGCAATCGCGTCGACGATCGGAGGCACTGCATAGGTGCTCTGAAATGCGCCCTGGTTATTCAAACCGTCGGTCATGAAGAAATTGCTGCGATTGGTCTGGCCATTAATCGAAGGGAATACGAATTGAGTTCCTGAGGCGACATTGCCGAAGCCGCCCGCGTTTTGGGAGACGCTGATGGGAGCCACGCCCGGCGATAATGACAATAGTTGCGTAAAATTTCGGCCATTTAACGGTAGATCCGTTACCTGCTTCTCCGCAACCACCGCTCCCAGCTCGGCCGTGGCGCTTTGCACTAACTCGCCGGACGCCTCCACGGTCACGGTTTGCTGCAAGTTCCCTACCTGAAGCGTCACATCGATCGTAGCCGTCTGATTTACGGAGAGCGTGATCTGTGGAATTTTGGCCGTCTGGAATCCGGGCGCGCTGGCCTCGATGGTGTACGGCCCGGGCGTGATGCCAAGAAAAAGATAGTTTCCCGCGCTGTTTGATTCGGCGATGCGCTCCACCGAGGTCTCGACGTTTTTCAGCACGAGCTTGCAGTTCGGCACGACGCTGCCGGTCGAGTCCCGCACCACGCCGGTGACCGAAGCGGACGAGAGCTGAGCGTAGGCGGATATCGCAAGCGCTGCGACCGTAAGGATCACCACCAAAATTGTGCCGGGCGGCTTACAGAGCATGCGAGAAAATCGATCCACAAAACCTCCCCGTATTGGAAGATGATTGCAGCAAGAATACTTCGGCCGTCGAGGCCTGTCAAGCGCTTACATCGGGTGGTGAATGCCAGATAGAGATGTCCGCTTTGTGCAAAGTAGAAATGTCTCCTTGCAGCCTGGCGCAGATAGCGTTCATCTTCATCCGCTGTGTGCGGGTGAAACCACGGCATTCTCGAGCTCGCGGACCAGCGCGGGCGGCGCGCCGCAGCATTTCGGAAAATTGTGAACTGCCCTGGCGGTCGTCGCGATTCCGGATGCATCGCTCTGAGGAGCCGCGGAGGAGTGGCATAGAATGGCAGTTATCGTTGCAGCCGGCTGCAACTGCGGTCAGGAGGCTTGCGGTGCACGCAGCCAACTTGGGAGACATCTGCATGAGACGGCGAGATTTTGGAAAGACCATGCTGAGCGCCGCGGCGCTCGGCGGCATACAGACTTCGTTGGCGCAGCGGGCGAGCGACCGCCTGAAAATGGAGCCGAACTGGGAATCGCTCCGAACCCATCGAGTGCCTGACTGGTACCAAAACGCCAAGCTGGGCATTTTCATCCATTGGGGATTGTATTCGGTTCCCGCCTGGGCGACGCCCACTGGCGAGCTCGGCAAGGTTCCACCGGAGCAATGGTTCGTTCATAATCCATACGCCGAGTGGTATTTGAATACGCTGCGCATCACAAATTCGCCCACTTACCGCCATCACGTTGAGACCTACGGGAAAGACTTCGATTACTATCAGTTTGCGCCCATGTTCAATCGCGCAACGGCGAAGTGGGACCCCGACTCATGGGCGAAGTTATTTCACAAAGTTGGCGCCCGTTATGTTGTTCTGACCACAAAACATCATGATGGATTCCGGCTGTGGCCTAGCAGGGTGGACAACCCCCGCCGGCCGGGCCCCGACCTCTCCGCGACGCGCGATCTGGTCGGCGATCTCGCATCAGCCGTGCGCTCCCAAGGCTTGAGGATGGGCCTGTACTATTCGGGCGGGCTTGATTGGACCTTCACCAAGGATCCCATCCGCTCCAGGGCAGATCTGCGGCGTATGGTTCCTCAAAGCGAGGAGTATGCGCGCTACGCGGATGCGCACTGGACCGAGTTGACGGACCGCTATCAGCCGTCTGTGATGTGGAATGACATCAGTTATCCGAAAGCCGGAAACATTCCCGGTCTTTTTGCGCATTACTACAACACCGTCCCGGACGGCGTCATTAATAACCGCTTTGGGGTCGATTTTTCGGACTTCACAACGCCTGAATACGCCAAGTACGACAAGATCACCGAGAAAAAATGGGAGTCGTGCCGCGGGCTGGGATTCAGTTTTGGCTACAACCAGCTTGAGGGCCCCGAGCAGGTAATTGCGCCAGACAAACTGATCGCGCTGTTGATCGATATTGTGAGCAAGAATGGAAACCTGTTGTTGAATATTGGCCCTCGCGCAGACGGCTCCATCTCTGAGATTCAGCTCGACCGACTGAACAAGCTGGGCGAGTGGCTGGCGGTGAACGGCGAAGGACTGTTTGACAGTGAGCCCTGGGTGAAGGCTTCGCCATCGGATCCCAGCGCTCCGCAAGTGCGGTTCACTCGCAAGGGCGACAGCGTGTACGCGTACCTGTTGGACCGGCCGGCGTCCAGCAGCTTTACAATCCCCGGCGTTATTGCCGTGGAGCAGTCGCGAATACGGATCCTCGGCGCGAAGGAAGACTGTCAATGGGCGCAAAAGGGCCGGGATCTGGAGCTGGCGGCGAAATCGCCGCTTACCGGCAATTACGCTGTCGGAGTTCGGATTACGCCCGAGCCATGGCAGGTTGTAAAGAGCTGATACTGGCGCTCGCTTGTGCTGCGCCTGCTTCGGCAGCCACGCTCGCTTTCCGAAACACTGCGCCGGGTGTTCAATATACCGGATCGAGAGCGTGCGCAGCTTGTCATAAGACGATCTACGACAAGTACGTGCGCATGGCTATGGGGCGCTCAATCAGCATCGCTCGAGCCGGAATTTGGCGAGAGCCCGCGCACATTCACAACGATGCGCTCGGCCGCGACTATCGTGTGTTTGACAAAGGCGGCGCACTCTACCAGTCCGAATCGGAAGAAAAGAATGGAGCAACGGTTTTCGACGCGGCGCACAAGCTCGAGTATGCCATCGGATCGGGCGAGAACGGCGTCAGCTTCGTTGTACGCCGCGGAGCATACCTGTTCCAGGCGCCGCTGTCCTACTACGCGAAAGCGGGCCAGTGGGATCTTTCGCCGGGATTCGAGAAAGCGGACGAAGGATTTAGCCGGCCGATCTACGAGGCGTGCATCATATGTCATGCCGGGCGGCCGCAAGCGGCGCCGGGGCGCGATGGCATGTATCGCGATCCACCATTCGCGGAGATGGCCATTGGATGCGAAAATTGCCATGGACCAGGCATGCTCCACGTTCAGGAAAGAAGCCGCGGCGCGCGAGGTTTGCCCGACACGTCTATCGTGAATCCAGCGCGGCTGCCGGCGCGCCTGGCGGAAGACATCTGTATGGCCTGTCACCAGGCCGGAGACGCTCGGGTGCTGCTCCCAGGGAAACGCTATACAGACTTTCGGCCAGGCGCGCCGTTGTTGCAAACCGTCGCGATTATAGGCCTGCCCGTCCAAGATGCGACCTCTGATCTGCTCCAGCATCACACCGCGATGAAGCTGAGCCAGTGCTATCGCGCCACTAGCGGCAGACTGAGTTGTCTCACGTGCCACGATCCGCACATCCAGCCGGATGCGGTTGCCGCGCCGTCCTACTTTCGCGCCAAGTGTCTCACATGCCACACCAGCCAAAGCTGCCGTTTGGCGTCCAGTGCGCGCCAGCGGACGACGCCCCAGGACAATTGCATCGGCTGCCACATGCCCAAGCGAAACGTGAACAACATCTCGCATTCGGCGCTGACGAATCATCGCATTCCCATCGACCCCGGCGACCTTCCGAAAGCGGGGTCGCGCCCGGCAGAACACCCAGAGTTGCCGGGACTGGAGTTGCTCAACGCGCAGCCGGGGAAGATCGCTTTGCCGCTGCTTACGCGGCTGGCGGCTTATGGCGAGTTGATGAATCGAGCCCCGTCGCTCCGCGCGCAATATTTTGCGCTGCTCGAACAGGCAAAACGCGAATTGCCAAGCGACCCGCTGGTGCTCGCGGCGCTCGGCCGGAAGGCGCTCGCCGAGCATAGCCCGGATGCGATCGATCTGCTTGCCAGAGCCGAACAGAAAGGGACGCCGGCAGTCTCAACCTACATCGATCTGAGTGAAGCCCTGATGGAAGCCGGTCGTCTCCGTGATTCGATCCGGGCGCTGGAGCGCGGGGTTCAGGCGTATCCCTACTCAAAGCCTGTTCGGAAGCATCTCGTTCTCGCCTACATCCGCGATAAGGCGTATGCCAGGGCCAAATCCGCCCTGGAGTCCTATGTAGAAGACTTCCCCGAAGATTCGTTCATGCGCGGCTTGCTGGCGCGCGCAACGACAGCCCCCGCTGGCCCGAATATTCAGCAACATTGAAGTTCGGGCGCGGCTGGCGGTGATTCAACTGCGCGCTGCAATGCCGGGAATCCAGCGCACGGCATTGTCGCGGAAGACCTTTTGGAGGATTTGTTCGGGCAAGCCCAGCGCGTTATCTCGAATACCCGCAAAATAATTCCATTCGCGTTCGTGAACCGAAAGCAGAGACTTCGCAGCCCTCTCGTCATCCTGCTGGCCCAGCGTGAAATCGGTAGCGTAAATAATACGGTCCTGATATTTGGTGACGAACTGCCGGACTGCGTCCCGATCCATGCGCGCCAGGAAGCGGACGCGTGAAGCGACGTCAACGGCGAAATTCGGATAGGAATCCAATCGCTTTGCGAGTTGATCGAGATGCTCCTCGTCGCTTCCGAGGTGACAGCCTATTACGCGAAGCCCGCGATGGCGGGCGAGCATGCGATCGCGGGCCTCGAGGATCGCAGGCTTGGAGGGAATCTCCGGACGACCATACGCGTGCCACTCCGGATGAGCCTTGTAATACCTGGATTCGTCGCCCCGTAGAGGCAGCCACGCGGCGTCGGGATCGGCCAGGTGCGTGATGAGAGTATGGCCGGACTTCTCGATGGCTTGGAGAATTGGCGTGAGCGCCGGACTATCGGGCATGAGAAACTGACCTGACTTCGACCGAATCGCCATGCCGACGTTTTTCCAAATCTTCACGCCGAGAGCGCCCTGTTTAAAGTCGCGTTCGAGTCCCGCAATCACACGCTCGGCAAACTCCGGACGTTCGAAAGGCCGCGCGTCGAACGTTGTGGCCCAGGCGACTCGGCCAGAGCTTTCAGCGTACAAGGCCTTTGTGCCCGTGATCATTTCGTTGAGAATCGAGGGCTGTTCGCCGATTTCGCGGCTGTCGCAGATGCTGAGGCAACGCCAGCGCGTCTGCTGCAAGGCCTCGACCAGCGCCGGAGCGGGGCGGTGCATGTGCGTGTGCGTATCAATACGTTCAAACGGCGGCTCGGCCGCCTTCGCGCGGGCGGCCGGCAAGCAGATCGCGGCAAGCAGATCTCTCCTCCGCATTGACCTACTCCGGCCTTGCTTCGAGCATGAGGTGTTTGGAGAAGCTGATGCTCAGTTTTGCGGTCGGACCATGCACAGCGCCGAGATCATGGTCATGTTCGTAATCAATCACCCGGTATGCGCGATTGGAGAGGCCCCGCAATTCGACCGTTCCCTTCCATTCCGGCGCATAAAAACTGTAGTACATGTTCTGGTCCTTTCGAATCGCATGCGTTTCAGGAACGTCAAAGCCGATGTCGTAGAGTCCCCCGAGATATTCTCCCTTTGAAAGCAGCTTCTCTTTGTACAGCGCGATCCACTTTGCCCAATGCGTCTGACGCTCTGGCGTAAGGTCGCCGCGGCGGCGGCCATCGCGGCCGACCGGTCCGGAGCCGACGGGCCAAGTGAACTCTGTGCCAACCACCGCTCCGACGCCCACGGAGGAGGCGAAATCACTGCCCTCGTCGCTCAACTCGACATGGTCGCCGAAATAGGCGATGTCATCGCCAAGCAAAGCCTTGAGCGTTTTCCCCTTGGTGCGCACCTGCCAGGATCTTCTCGGATCGGACGCCACCGCCATGTTCATATAAGGCATCATGAAGAACGAGTAAGAAGTTCCGCAGGGGCAGAACTCGACGAGCGCGTCCGGCTTCGCCTGAATAGCGGCGTCATAGACCGCTTTGAAAAATCCCGGCGCGCCTTCGTATGAGTCCAAAGGCGACGCATGATGATGCGCGGGGTTATAGCAGAGCGGCGCTGCGTTCATGTACTGCCCGTCAAGTTTCAATCCGTCGAATCCCCATTCTTTGATGGCCTTGGTCACGAACCGCGCAGCGTCCCGCCGTACCTCCAGCGATGCCGGACACAGATAAAAGGCGTTCCAGTATGTGACCTTGTGCTTCGACCCATCTTCGTTGAGCAGCAGTTGCTCGGGATGCTGTTTGATGAGATCGCTTTCTGGGTTGACGCACATGGGCGCCCACCATAGCTGCGCCTTAAAGCCGTCAGCATGGATGCGGTCTACCATCTTTTTCATGTCGGCGTCGCCGCCCGGAAATTTCTGTGGGTTAACCTTCCAATCGCCCTCGACCGTTTGCCAGCCGTCATCGAGCGTTACCCAGCCGAAACCGAGCTGGTTGACGATGGGAAGGGCTCTGTAAATCTGCTCCGGCTGAAAGCCGCGGCGATAACCCCAGGCGCACCAGATCGGCTGGAAAGCCTGCGCCGGCGCCTGCGGAAACCGCACTCCCTGCGCCATCATAATCCTGCGATATTCGCGCAACGCCGCGAAATAGTCGCCGTGATGAACAGTGACGAACGTGCGTAGCGTTTCCAGAGTCTCGCCCGGCTGCAACGTCACTTTCGCCGCATAGCTGACGGACAGTGTGGCGTGGGAGCTGTCCGGCATCGTCACCGGAAGCGACACCAACTTTGGAACAAGTTCAATATGCCCCACGGCGATGCCCGCGTCCCGGCGCCACACATCCGCCACAGGCGTTCCCCCGCCGTAGTCGGAGGAGTTCATGCCTTGAAAATTCTCTTGATGGAAACCGCTCTTGAGCGGCAGCACCCAGGACGGCCGGTTCTGATACGAACCGCTCTGGAACGACCAGAAGGGCGTCTCTGTTTGCTCGCGCGCCGGGATCACGTAAGCGTGGTTCGTCCACTTGTCGACGACGATGGGCGAGGCGCCGGTGTTGGCGTATCGAACCTGAACGACAAGAGTCGCCGGAAATGACGGATAGGCGGTAATGAGGACGTCCTTTCGCAGTCCTGCACGTTGACCTGTGACGGTGAATATCCGGCCTGAACCGATCGCGTCACGAACTGGCCGGCGGCTCTGTTTTCGAAACGCGAAGTCCTGAATGACCTTTCCTGCTATCGCGATGCTTTCCGATGCGGACCAGTCGGTGACAGCGGATGCGCCTTTCAAACTCACCCGGGAGTGCAGAGCGTGGTCGAACTCGAGCACGATCTCACCGGCGTTGATGCGAACCTGAGGTCGCATGTCAGCCCACAGCGCAGCAGGGATGAGAAGGCCAGCAAACCGCAGCATCGGACGCAGAATATACGAGCGCGCGATCGTTTCGCAACGCCGGCGTCGCTCGGGCCGAAACGCGATGCCGCGCCGCAAGCCAAATTCATGACTCAACCAGTGCGAGGATATAAGTCAGGTCCGGACGTCCAACAAGGCGACAAAAAGGAACAACAACGATGAGCAGCGTGATCACGCGAGAGCACACCAAGAATCCCCTCAAGGAGCTTTCCTGGTTCGGTCAATCGGTGTGGCTGGATTACATTCGCCGCAGTCTGATTACCGGGGGCGGCCTCAGGCGGCTGATAGAAGAGGACGGACTGCGCGGCGTGACCTCAAACCCGTCGATATTCGAGAAGGCCATCGCGGACGCCGCCGAATACAAAGACATCCTTGATGCGGCGGAATATCGCGATTACGACGCCAAAGCGCTGTACGAATTGATCGCCGTTCGCGATGTTCGGGATGCAGCGGACATCCTGCGCCCAGTTTATGACGCGTCAGGGGCGCGGGATGGCTACGTCAGCCTGGAAGTCTCCCCCGCGCTGGCTCACGACACGCAAGGGACGCTCGAAGAAGCTCGCCGCCTGTGGAAGGCCGTCGACCGGCCAAATCTGATGATCAAGGTTCCGGGGACTGCCGAGGGCGTTCCCGCAGTTCGTCAGCTCATCAGCGAAGGGATAAACGTCAACGTCACTCTTCTGTTCGCGCAGTCCGCGTATGAGCAGGTCGTTGAGGCCTTCATCGCGGGGCTGGAACAGCGGCTGGCCCGGGGCCTTGAGATTCGAAACGTGGCCAGCGTCGCAAGCTTCTTCATCAGCCGCATTGACACGGCCGTGGATGATCTGCTGGCGGCCAAAATCGAAGCCGCCGCCGACGCGGGCGAGCGCTCGCGACTCGCCGAATTGATGGGCAAGGCGGCCATTGCTAACGCGAAGCTCACCTACCGGAGGTCACAGCAGCTCTACAGCAGCGCCCGGTGGCGACAACTGGTCTCGCACGGCGCGCAAAAACAGCGCCTGCTCTGGGCAAGCACCAGCGCCAAGAACCCGAAATATCGCGATGTCATGTATGTTGAGGAACTCATCGGTCCGGACACGGTGAACACCATGCCGCCGGCCACGTTTGACGCCTTTCGCGATCACGGACGAGTGCGTCAGAGTCTGACCGAAGACGTCGATAACGCCGCCGCCGCGATGGATGCGCTGGCGGCAGCGGGCGTTGCTTTGAAAGAAGTGACGGACAGACTCCTCGAGGACGGCATCCGGCAATTCGATACGGCATTTTTGCAGTTGCTGCAAACGACCAGCCAGCGTCTGGAGCGCCGGCATCGCGGAACCATCAACCCTCAGAAGTATGCGCTTCCCCCCGATCTCGCCGCCGTGGTCCACACGACGCTGGAGGACTGGAAGAAACACGATAAGGCGCGCAGGCTCTGGAGCGGCGATCCTTCGCTCTGGACCGGCGCGGACGAAGCGAACTGGCTCGGCTGGATGTCGATTACCGATGACCAGCTCGCTCATCTCCAGCCGCTCGAAGCCTTGGCCGCAGAGGTAAAGGCGGCAGGGTACAAGCACGCGCTGCTGTTAGGGATGGGAGGATCGAGCCTCGCCCCCGAAGTTTTGGCCGCCACGTTCGGTAAAATCGCCGGCTACCCCGAGCTGCATGTGCTGGATTCCACTGACCCAGCGCAGATCCGCGCCGTTGAACGCAGGATCTCCTACGAAAGTACGGTCTTTATCGTGTCTAGCAAGTCAGGAACCACGCTCGAGCCCAACATTTTCAAGCAATACTTCTTTGAGCGCGCAAAACAGGAGCTGGGCGCCGAGGAAGCCGGCAATCGGTTCATCGCGATCACCGATCCCGGCTCAAAGCTTCAGCAAATCGCCGAACACGACCATTTTCGACATATTTTTTCCGGAGTGAACAGCATCGGCGGCCGATATTCGGCCCTCTCGAATTTTGGCATGGTTCCGGCCGCCATTATGGGCATAGATCTGACGCGTTTCCTGAATGTGGCAAAGAAGATGGTGGCGGCGTGCGACGCGACGGTTCCCGTTGACGAAAACCCTGGGGTCGTGTTGGGCGTCATCCTGGGCGTCCTGGCGACGCTCGGACGAGACAAGGTCACGATCATTGCATCACCCGGCATCTACGACCTCGGCGCGTGGCTGGAACAATTGCTGGCCGAGTCTACCGGTAAGAACGGCAAGGGCCTGATTCCTGTTGATCGCGAACGCCCGGGCAGCCCTGAAGTCTACGGGAATGATCGTGTATTTGTGTATCTGCGGCTGGACTCCGCTCCAGACCCGGCGCAGGATGAAGCCATCACAGAGCTGGAGCGGGCTGGACAGCCTGTGGTCCGCATTGCGATGGAAGAGGCTTACAGCCTGGGCGCGGAATTTTTCCGCTGGGAGATCGCGACCGCGGTCGCTGGATCGGTCATGGGGATCAATCCGTTTGACCAGCCCGATGTGGAGGCGGCGAAAGTGGCGACTCGCAAACTGACGGCCGAGTACGAAGAGAAAGGAAGCCTCCCGGCCGAGACGCCAATGTTCGAAGCCGATGGTATTCGTCTTTACACCGATGCGGTAAATGCGGAAGCGCTCAGGAAGCTGGCGAGCCAGCCGTCGCTCGCCGCGTACTTGAAGGCGCACCTGGATCGTGCGAAAGCCGGCGATTATTTTGCTGTGCTCGCGTTTATTCCGATGAATCAGGCGCACGAAGAAGCATTGCAGCAGATTCGCCATGCCGTACGCGATGCGAAGAAGATTGCAACCTGCGTCGGGTTCGGGCCCCGGTTCCTGCACTCCACCGGGCAGGCGTATAAAGGCGGTCCAAACACGGGCGTGTTCCTGCAAATCACGTGCGAAGACGCGCAGGACTTGGCAGTGCCCGGACAGAAATACACCTTTGGCGTCGTTAAAGCAGCGCAGGCGCGCGGCGATTTCGAAGTCCTGGCGGAGCGCCGCCGCCGCGCGCTGCGCGTCCATATCGGTTCCGACGCGGCGGCGGGACTCGCGAGCCTGGCTGCTGCGGTCAAGCAGGCGCTGCAATCAGCATAGGGGTCCTCAGGCTTCTGCCGCCGCCAGCTATACTGAGCGCCATAGCCTATGTGTGATCAGGACCATTTTGAGAATGACCGGCGAGAATATGAAGCTCGTGGTCTGGTGACGCGAAAACAATTTGGATTCATGTTGGGAGCAGGGGCAGTCATACTGCTGCCACCGGTTGCAAACGCAGTGACAGTAACCGAATCTGACGTCAACGTGACGACGCCCGACGGCGTGGCTGATTGCTACTTTGTACGTCCCGCCACAGGGGCAGCTCCCGGCGTTCTTGTTTGGCCAGATATCTTCGGGTTGCGTCCGGCCTTTCGCCAGATGGGCAAAAGGCTTGCGGAATCGGGATACTCGGTACTGGTTGTGAACCCCTTCTACCGCGTTAAGAAAGCCCCCACCGCGCCGGCAGGCGCCGCCACGCCGATTCAGGATCTCATGCCGCTGGCCCGAACCCTGAACGAGACGACGCACATGACGGACGGGAAGGCGTTCATGGGCTGGCTGAACTCGCAGCAGGCAGTGGCGCGGAACCGAAAAATGGGCGTCCAGGGTTACTGCATGGGCGGCCCTATCGCGTTCCGCACCGCCGTCGCCGCGCCGGATCGCGTTGGCGCCGTCGCATCGTTTCATGGCGGCGGCCTGGTCACCGATTCACCCAACAGTCCGCACCTCCAGGCAGCGAAGACGAAGGCGCAGTTTCTGATTGCGATCGCGGAGAACGATGACAAGCGAGCTCCGAATGACAAGGTCGTACTCAAGGAGACCTTCGCCAAGGCGAATCTGCCAGCTGAAATCGAAGTCTATCCCGCGGCGCACGGCTGGTGTCCTCCGGACTCCTCGGTCTACAATGAGGCCCAAGCCGAGAGAGCATGGAGCCGCTTGCTGGCGCTGTATAGACGGGCGCTAGCGTGACCAGTCTTCTTAACCGCCGCCCGGTCAGCGATGAGCTGACCGGCTGAGGCGCAAAATGTACCAAGGCGGGCGAAATGACCACTCGACGATCAGTTATTCAACGAGCAGCGCTGAGCGGCGCAGCGCTGGCGGTTCGGCCGGCGGCCGCGTTTGAACCGCTTGGAACGGACATGAAAATAACCGGCGTGCGGCTGGTGAATACGTCTCCGCGCAAACCGCCGCCGGCTTACACGCCTGCTCCCGGTTCGTGGTCTACCGGCGGGGTGGAGGTCGCCAGTCCAATGTCCATCTACCCCGAATACAAGTCCAAACGTTCACTGTTTATGGCGAGTGATCCCGCTATGGGCGCCTTTACCGTCGAGATCATCACCAACAAAGGGCTGAAAGGCTATGGCCATGGCGGACCAGCCGGCGGCATGATTGTCGAAAAGCACCTGGCGAGGCTCCTCATTAACGAAAACCCGTTCAACATTGAACGGATCTGGGATATTCTGTGGCGCTCGACCATGTATTACGGTCGAGCTGGCGCCGTAATCAACGCAATCAGCGGGGTGGACCTTGCCCTGTGGGATCTTGCCGGCAAAGCATTGGGCGTTCCCGTCTACAGACTGCTGGGGGGTGAAACGAAGCCCCGCATTCCGGCGTACTGCACGGGCAACGATGTGGAGCAGCATATTGAATACGGCTTCAAACGCCTGAAGCTGGCCATGCCGCATGGACCCGCCGACGGCCAGGAAGGTATGCGAAAAAATGTCGAATTGGTAAAGCGCACGCGTGAGCTGCTGGGCCGCGAGGGCGACATCATGTTGGATTGCTGGATGGCGTGGACTGAACGCTACACGCTCGAGATGGCCGAGCTTCTGGAACCGTACAAGGTGTATTGGATGGAAGAGTGCCTTCAGCCGCATGACTACGAAGGCTTCGGGCGCCTCAATGCGACGATCAAATCCACGCGGATCGTCACCGGCGAGCACGAATACACGCGATACGGCTTCCGCCGGCTGCTGGAGCACAACTCGGCGAGCATCTGGCAACCCGATGTGAACTGGTGCGGTGGAATGACCGAGTTGCGACGCATCGGTTCGCTCGCCGCGGCCTATGACATTCCGGTCATTCCGCACGGCGGCGGTTTAAGCGAAGCGGTTCACTTCATCATGGCCACGACCAATTCGCCCTGGGCCGAACTGTTCATGCCCCCGCCCGGCGGTCCGAAGCAAGTGTACGAAATGTGGGCCGAGCAGTACAGTCTCTCGAAAGGACCTGAAGGCGTCTACACGCGGCCACCTGACAGACCGGGCTTTGGGTGGGATTTTCTTGTGAACTAGAGACGGCGTTCCGGACGTCAGGGTTGTCTTGGCCGGCGACACGTCGGACTGGCAGGCGCGGCAGGACTCGAACCTGCGACCCTCTGCTTAGAAGGCAGATGCTCTATCCATCTGAGCTACGCGCCCTTATGCTCTCATCATATCCGAGCGGGCTGTCACAGCCTTCCTGAGCGCCGTCTTGAGCGAGATCGGAGCGAATCCTCGGCCTGACGGAATCGAGACCAGCCCGTAGGCCGGCGGCCTTAGACCGGCGCGCCCGGTTTTGCATTGAAATGGTCGCGCTCCAACCGGTCTTGACTTGGCGTCGATAATCCGCTTGCCGAATCCCATGAAGCCATTTGCGCGATCGCCGAATCTTGTCGAGAGCAGTTCCTTGGCCGCGGGGGCGATCCGCCCCGGAGTGAAATTGAATTAAATGAAATGCGGCAAAACATTTCAGAAAGTCATTCCACACGCTAGAATGCGAGGACAGTACTAGTACTATTCCATACAGGTTCAGTATTGTGGATTTTTGATATATATTTGAATTCCGCGGATGATGTAATAGATCAGCACACCAATCGACCACAAAAGGACGCTAACC